>ERZ773043.275-NODE-275-length-29686-cov-7.405926_pt1 | contig 29686 bp, 24 predicted proteins | sample MGYA00580636_ERZ773043 | MGnify/ENA primary metagenome ERZ773043 (study PRJEB29015, sample SAMEA2737992) | human oral metagenome | biome: human oral; feature: human-associated habitat; material: dental | place: China | collected 2065 ...
GCTACGCAATACCTATGGCTAGACTACGACTTTTATTTTATAGATTGAATATATCAAAAAATATAAAAAATGTTTCATTTGAAGGTTTAAAAACAAATAGTTAAAATAATTTATGTGGTATTTTTATTATTTTCTCATAGGCAATTCTCTTTTCCCCAACATCAGGCTCTCTATCCAAATAAATCACACCGCAGTAGCTGAATCCGTTCTTTTCAAGAAATCTCTTCATTGGCTCATTGTTTTCATGTGTATCTGCTTTTATACTGAGTATTTTATTTTTTATACACTCTTTTTCCGAAAATTCTAATATCTTTGTTGCAATCCCTTTATTCTTTATTTCAGAATCAACTGCCAGCCTGTGAATTACAATATAATCATCATTTGTTATCCATTTTCCTTCAATTTTAGAATATGGTTCTTCCTTTTTAGGCGACAATACAATAGTTCCGATAATTTTTTTAGAAATCTGATTTTCGGATTTATCATTTTTTTCGGAAATTTCTTCTAAAACATAACTAATCCCATTTTTCACATCATTTTCAATAACTTCTTTATTTGGATATCCATTTTGCCATTGATCCAGCCCTAACTTCTTCAATTCAATTTTTGCCTTTTCAATGATTTCCAAAATTCTGTCCACATCATCAAAAGTTGATTTTCTAAAATTCACAAAAACTCCTCTCTTTCATAAAATTTAAATAATCATTTTAAAAAATTCTGTAGAATCTTGTTGATACAGTAACTTTATATTTTTAATATAAGAAAACTTGACTCATATAGCAATGTTGCTCAATTTTTATAGTTTTTTTATTTTTATATTTGCCAATCAATTTCTTCTTTTCCTAGTTCTTTCAAAATATCATTAGCTTTCTTAAAGTGTCCACAGCCAAAAAATCCACGGCTTGCAGATAATGGGCTTGGATGAACACTTTCTAGAATATAGTGTCTATTTGTATCAATAAAGGCTTTCTTACTTTTTGCATTATTTCCCCAAAGTATGAAAATTATTGGCTCTTCACGTTCATTCAAATATTTTATCACATTATCTGTAAAAATCTCCCAGCCTATTTTTGAATGTGAGTTGGCATTTCCAGCGACTACAGTAAGTGCCGTATTTAAAAGTAAAACTCCCTGTTTTGCCCATTTTTCAAGAAATCCATTTTTACTCATTTTATAACCAAATTCATTTTCAATTTCTTTATAAATATTTTTTAGGGAAGGTGGCAAGGCAACTCCCTGCTTTACAGAAAATGCCATTCCATGTGCCTGATTTTCGCCATGATACGGATCCTGTCCCAGAATTACAACTTTACAGTCCTTATAACTAGTTAGCTTAAATGCAGAAAAAATCTCATTTTTATCAGGATAAATTGTTTTCGTCTTATATTCTTTCACTAAAAATTTTCTCAAATCCAAATAGTAATCTTTTTCAAATTCTTTCTCTTTTTTAAAAATTTCATCCCAGTCATTTCCGATATTAACCATTTTCCAATCATTCCTCTCCTTAAAAATTCAAATCTTATTTCACAGTCAAATTTTCCTAATTTACAAAAGGATTATAAAATCTTCCACCATTTATTTTTATAAGCACAATTGAAATAATTACGAATATTGCTGTTACAACGATTGCTATAATATCTGGCATTTTCATTTTTCTTGCCTGATACCATGTTCGCTTTTTTCTTTTTCCAAATCCTCTTAAAATCATTGCATTGCTTATAATATCTATTTTTTCAATACTTGAAAATATTAACGGCATTAATGTATAGGATATATTTTTTATTCTTGTTATTAATTTTACATTTTTGGAAATGTCTATTCCTTTTGCCTGCTGTGCCTTGCTAATTGTAACAAAGTCCTCCTGAACAGTCGGAATATATCTAAGTGCAATCGAAACTGCATAAGAAAATTTGTACGGCACACCTATCCTGTTTAATGAAGACGCAAACTCGCTTGGATTTGTTGTAATTATAAACAGCAAAGCGACAGGAATAACCGAAAAATACTTGACAAATATATTAAACTCATAAAACAGCTGTTCCTTTGTTATTACATAATTTCCAAAAATTTTCAAAATATCATGCCTTGTTCCATAAATTTTTGTTCCTTCAAGCGGAGAAAATAAAAAAATCATAATTAAATTTAATACAAGAAAAATAGTAATTAGATAAAATACAATTTTTATTTCATTAAACTTTATTTTGGAAATTCTGAAAAGTACAAATCCTAAAAATGTCAAAATTAAAAGAAGCCTCGTATCGTAAGTAAACATAATCGCAACAGTCCACAATATGAAACAAATCAGTTTTGCCGCTCCATTTAGTCTATGAATCACAGAATCCTTTTCGATATATTCCAGTAAAAATGTACCTGCCATCTAATCACCCGCCTTTTTCTGCTCTTTTTCATAATGCACAAATGTTCTTATAAGCTCTTCCGAATTTATCCCAGCCTTTTCTGCTACATAATGTAGTGAAGTTTCCTTCAAATTTGCCTGTTCCAACACATTCCTATCTACCAAAATCTGTGCTGGATTTCCTGATTTTATAATTTTACCTTCATTAAAAACATATGCCTTGTCGGTATACTCTAACATTAAATGCATATCATGCGTTATAAATAAAATTGTAATCCCAAATTCATTCAACTGTTTCAAAAACTCCATTATTTCCCTGTAATGAAATAAATCCTGCCCTGCTGTCGGCTCATCCACTATTATCATCTCAGGCTGTAATACAAGGACAGATGCTATTGTAACCCTTTTTTTCTGCCCATAGCTAAGTGCTTTTATAGGCCATTTTCTAAATGGCTTTAATTTACATATTTCCAGAATTTCAATAACTCTTTTTTCTATTTCATCTTCTGAAACTCCTCTAGTTTTTAGACCTAGTGCAACTTCATCAAAAACTGTAACTTTTGAAATCATTGCATTCGGATTTTGCAGCACAAAACCTATTTTTTCAGCCCTTTTTGTTATATTTTCATCACTTATATCTAAATTTTTATAGTAAATCTTTCCTTCATCTTGCTTTTCAAATCCTGCAATAACCTTTGACAGCGTAGATTTTCCAGCTCCATTTGAACCAACTATGCTTATCATTTCACCTTTTTTTACATCTATATCTATGTTTTTTAATATTTTTCTTTTCTTATTGTATGAAAATGAGATATTTTCAAGTTTTAATAATGTTTCTTCAGATTTTTCTCTTGCTTTCGGAGAATTATATTTTATCCAATTTAAAATGCCATCTTTTGATTCAGAAAAGTCAATCTTTTCAATATTAGAAATACTGCTATATTTCTCAAGATTGGCATTACTGTATTTTAGCAAGGAAATATACAAAGGCTCTCTTATATTCATTTTACTTAACAAATTTCCAGTTAAAATATTGTCTGGCGTATCATCAGCAATAATTCTGCCTTCATTCACAACAATAATCCTGTCAATTCCCCTGTGCAGCACATCTTCAAGCCTATGCTCTATAATTATTGTAGTTAGTTTTTTATTATTATGAAGTTCATCTATCAGTTCGATAGCGTATTTTCCACTCAAAGGATCAAGATTTGCAAGCGGTTCATCATATAGAACAATATTGGTATCGTCCACCATTATTCCAGCGAGCGAGACTTTCTGCTTCTGTCCTCCAGATAAATCATGCGGCTTTAAGTCAAGCAGTGTTTCAATTTTTACAAATTTTGTAATTTCCTTTACCTTCTCTTTCATAATCTGCGTCTCTACTTCATCATTTTCCAGAGCAAACGCTATATCTTCCGCAACAGTAAGCCCCACAAACTGTGCATCCGAATCCTGAAGAACAGTTCCCACATATTTAGAATGTTCAAATACTTCCTTACACTTTTTTCCGTAAATCTCAAACTTTCCTGTTATTTCCCCCTTGTAAAAATAAGGAACAAGTCCATTTATACAATGTCCCAAAGTACTTTTCCCCGAACCTGACGGCCCTATTATAACGACTTTCTCCCCTTCATAAATTTTCAAATTTATATTATGTAATGTAAGCTCCGACTGACTTTCATATTTAAATGTAAAATTTTCAAAATTTATAGCAACTTTTTTATTTTCGTCCAAACTCTCCTCCTTTCGAGTTGAAAATATATTTTTATTTAAATCTATTCAGTAATCTAAATTGTAAACTTTTTATTTTATAAAGATTAAACAAAATACCCGCCTAATCTTCTCATAGCCATCTAAAACTATTTTGAAAAATGCGGGTTATTTGTATTATTCCTGTTTTAAGCTTCCCTTGCTTACTATTGTTTTTGAAAATGCGAATATTAAAATTGTACCTAAAATCGCTACAACTATCATATTTCCAAGTGCCGCTGTGACTCCTTGTGCAAATGCTTTTGCTTGCGGTTCCTTATATATTGCAATATCAATAATTGGAGCTAGAACTACCCAGCTTATCAAACTTATAATTACTTCTCCCACTATAAATTTTACAATTTTTGCTCCATTAAAATTCTCAATTTTAACAATTTTTCCTAAAAATCCAGTTGCCAGCCCAAAAAATGCCGCCGCTGCAACCCAGCTGAACCACACACTTCCGTATCCCGAAATATCATTAAGCGTATGCCCAATAAATCCAATCCCCAGACCAACTGCAGGCCCATATATAAATGCCATCAACGCCACAAAAGCAAAAGTCACTTGCAATGTCGTATTCGGAATTGGTGTCGGAATTGCTACAAATCTTGATAGTACAATATAAATCGCTGCACCGATTCCCATTGCTACCACTTTTTTAATTGTTGTTGCTTCCATTAGTCTCACCTCTTTTAAAATTTTCAAAAGTTTAAATACATTATATACTAATATTACTTTTTTCTCAACTAAAAATAACAATACTTTTTCATAAATTTTATTAAATTATATTTAATCTTTAAACTGAATATTTATCGCTTCTTTCTCAATATCAAGATGTATCGTTTCTACCTGCGCATTTTCAAAAATCCTTCTTGAAGCCTTTGTAGAATCAAGCGACTTGTGTTTATCAGAAAAATATATTACCTTTTTTATTCCTGATTGTACGATTGCTTTTGCACATTCATTACATGGAAAATGCGTCACATAAATAGTACAGTTCTTCAATGATTTTATACTGTTAAGGATAGCGTTCAGTTCAGCATGCACAACATAGGGGTATTTCGTTTCCAAAAACTCCCCTTCTTTACCCCAAGGCATACTGTCATCAGAACTTCCCATTGGAAATCCGTTATATCCGATTCCTATTATTTTCTTATCTTCGTCTATGATACACGCCCCAACCTGTGTAGACGGATCCTTGCTTCTCATACCGGACAGAAATGCTATTCCCATAAAATATTCATCCCATTGTAGATAATCTTTTCTTTTAGACATTTTTTATACCTCGCTTTCCAAAATATCCAATATTTTAAAAATATTACTTCCAATACTTACATTTTCAGGTTCTTCAATCCTGAAATATTTTTCAATTGATTCTTTCATTATAAATTTTTCAGCAATTTTTACCTTTTCTTTTTTATTTTTAGTTTCATTATCGATTTTTAAAATCATTTCAATATTTTCATTATTTTTAATCAATTTATATTTATTTCTTTTAACAAATTTCTTTATATCAATTAAAAATGTTATATCTTTATTATCATCTCGATATTTATCCAAATCAATCACATAGATAATCTCATAATCAGAATTTCTATTTTGATTTTTAAATTTATCTATTTTCTGCTTAATTTGTTTATCTTTTTTATTATAATTATATTTCCCGTCAAGAATAATCCATTCTAATTTAATTTCTTTTTTCAACTTTTCAGATTTCACATAATACTTGATAATTTTATCAACATATATTTTATCTGAATTTCCCTCAACCAAAAACAGCCACAGTTTCATAATTCCCCCTTAATTCTCCTCTTCAAACGTATTAAATATTTCAAAAAAATCATAATATTCAATATTATATGGCATATTGGGTAACATTCCCTCCAAGTACTGTTTTCTTGGAGAATAATTTCCATTTTTTATCCAAGGTTTTATTTCCTGATATTCAGTCATAAAATCTATCGAATTTTTATATTTTTTTAAAGTATCCAAAATACTTGTATTATGAGCTGTAAACGTAAACTGTCCTTTCCCATTTTCAGCAAAAAACTCAATTAACCTATTCAAATATAAATCATGAATACTCATATCTATTTCATCAACAAATACAATTCCACCATTATTAACCGTATCTAAAACATCAAATAATCTAAACAGTGACTTCATTCCCATACTTTCATATTCAAAATTTATCTTGTAATCCTTGTAGTTGAAAACATATTCAATTTCATAATAATTTTCATCAAAATCTTTCTTTTCAAACTCTATTTTATTTAATTCAGGATTAAATAATTTTAAAAATCTTTCTTTTCTTTTTAGATTTTTATTCAAATTTTCAATTTCTTCTTTTGTTTTAGATAAGATATTTCTTTTTTCCCCTTCTCTATTTACATAGTCAAAATAGACTTTATCAAACCATTTTAAATCTTCAAAATTAATGAAAAGTTTTTTATTATGATTATCTTCTAAGTGAGTGAAAATATTAATTTTTAAATACAATACATATAAATATATAAATCCAAATTTTTCAGATTTTAGTTCATTTGTTCCATCTTTTTCAATATTCTTTTCAACATCATCAATAACCAGTTTTATTATACTTTTTCTATCCAACAAATTCATTGATAACTTTTCTATTTCATCTAAATTTTTAAAATAATTTGACTTCTCTTTGTTTATCTTTCCATTTTCTATAATTAATGTTTTTAATATCTCTTTTCTATCTAGCTTTTTTTTATTTATTATTTCTTTTGTAATAATAATTTTCCCATTTTCTATTTTCAAATTTATTGAATGTTCAAAAATATGTTTTTTATTATTTTTATCAACAACTAAAAACTCAGCAGATAAATAACATTCTTTAAGTTTTTTATTTATTATTTCATTTAGCAAACTACTTTTTAAAATTAAATAATCACTATCTAATACAATATTTCTTAAAATTTCAATTCCTTTTATAACAGCAGTTTTCCCAATTCCGTTTCTTCCAAAAATTCCTTTAACATTATAATTTCCCCTATTAAAATTGCGAATATCCTGCTTATAAAAACTAATTTCAATCGTTTTTTCAATGTTTTTTATTCCATTTAATCTAAATTCCAAAAGATAAAATTCCATCTTAAACCACTCCTTTTAAAAAATATACATTTTGTATATTTTAATACAAAAGGTTAAAAAAATCAATATTTTTCTTTAATAATAATTACTTAACAACCACTTTCTTCTTAACATCTGAAAACTCTATCTCCAGCTTATCTTCCTTGCTAAGTTCAATCCCTCTCTTAACAATTTTGCCATTTTTTCGAGTTATTGTATAACCTTGTTTCAAAATATCACTTACCGAATATTTTGAAAGCTGTGCTTTTTTGTATTTCAGTTCCTTTTTTCGATTTTCAAAAAATTCCAGTATTATTTGATTAAGCTCCGCTGATTTTTTCTTTAAATTTTCTTTTTCACTTAAAATTATTTTTTGTAAATTAATTCTATCAAATCTCTGTTTTCGGTAATCCAGTTGTTCTCGTGATTTTTGTACAATTCTTCTAAGTTCTCTTGATAATTTCTGTTCTTTTTCCATTAATTCAAATTTCTTGTTATCCAGAATATTTGCAAAATTCTTTATATAATAGTTATTTTTTCTGTATTCCAGCTCTTTTTTCATCATTGCAACCCTGTTTAAAAGTAATTTGCTCAAAAGATTCTTTTTACTTTCCAGTTCATCTGTTAATTTATCTTTTTCAGGAATCAAGATTTCTGCTGCCTGAGTTGGTGTAGCCGCTCGTTTATCTGCAACCAAGTCTGAAAGCAAGTTGTCAATTTCGTGTCCTACCGCTGAAATTACAGGAATCTCAGACTTATAGATGGCTTCTATCACAGCTTCTTCATTAAATGCCCACAAATCCTCAATGCTTCCTCCACCACGTCCAACAATAAGCGTGTCTATTTCAAGCTGTTTCTCTTCATTCATTCTATTAAAAAACTCAATCCCTGCCGAAACTTCCCGTGCTGCCCCTTCTCCTTGAACTTTTGCTGGATAAAGGTAAATATTCACATTTGGAAACCTTTTGTGTGTCGTGTTTATAATATCTCTGATTGCAGCTCCTGTATCAGCTGTTACAACACCAATATTTATAGGTAATTTGGGTAAGTGTTTTTTTATTTCATCAGAAAAATATCCTTTTTCAAAGTACAACTTTTTAAGCATTTCCATTTTCTCATAAAGCAGCCCTAGAGAATTACTTTTTTCAAGAAAATCTGCTACAATCTGATAACTTCCATTTGCTTCATAAAGCGTAACGCTACCCCGAATTTTTACCAAATCCCCTTCCTTCAAGTCCTCAGGCACTCCTCTATATTTATAACGAAAAATAGCACATTTCACACTTGCACTTGCATCTTTTAACGTAAAATACAAATGTCCCGAACGATAATACGTAATATTAGAAAGTTCCCCTTCAATAAAAATGTTCTTAAAAGTATTTGTCCCCTCCAAAAACATTTTAACTTCCCTATTTATATCACTTACGGAAAATACTGTCTGTTCCATAATTTCCCCCATTTCTTACATTTTTTGTTCTTTAATAATAACATATTTCATATCTTTTCTCAACTAATGAAATTTTTTTACACAATTAATCTAAATACATCCTAAAATTTTTATGACACATGCTCAAATCTATTTTAAATTAAACTACTAAAATTATATAAATTTAAGGTTTAAGTAAAATAGTCATAACTTTTGAGCTCAATTTTAAAGCTACCTTACCATATATAACTACTTTACTTAAAACTATATTTCAAGCTCAAAATTTATCATATTGCAATCATGAATTTTATACATATCTGAATTTAAATTAACAAACTTTTTAAAAGATATTGATTCAAATTTATCATCTTCTGCTAAGTAGATAATTTTATCACATTGAAAATTTTTAATTTTCCTATCCTCAAAATCATATCCCGAAGCAAGCCACTGTCCATAAGCAGATGATATTTTGAAAAACTGAACAAAATAATATTTCTCTTTCTTTTCTTCTTTATACAAAATTTTACAAACTTTTTCTTCTATTGAATTTTCAAGAATTTTCTTTAAAAATGGACTTTCCTTTTGATGCTTTGAAACTTCAAAATTTAATATTGTCTCCATTTTGTTAATTTCCTCCACTTGCCTCTGTGGAAGGCAGTTTTTAAATTTTTCTTTCAATTTTTCAATATCTAAATGAAAAGGTGTTGTTTTGTACCCTTTTAACGTAAGCATAGTGAAGTATAACGCATATATTTCATTTACATTGAACAAGACAGGAGAGAGCAGTTTATTTTTTAAAATTTTATACCTGCCATTTCTCCCGCTAAAAGAATAAATTGGCATCCCAATTTCCTCAAGAGATTTTATGTCTCTTAAAGCCGTATTTTTGGAAATACTGTATTTTTCCATAATATCTTTTAAATTAAAAGTCTCTTTATTATTAAGATACATCATCATATCATTAATCCGTTCTGATTTTTTCATTTTTCTCCCAATTTTTTTATTTTAATAGTATCATATTTTGATACCATTTTGAAGTATAATTTAAAATATAAATTTAATTTCATTAAACAATACATAATTAGATAAGGATGTGAGATTATAAAAAAAGCAATTTTAGCAGTAAGCTTCGGTACTGCACATGAAGATACCAGAGTTAAAACAATAGAGGCAATTGAGAAAGATTTTGAAAATGAATTTAGTAATTTTAAAATTTATAGAGCATGGACAAGCGGTATAATTATAAAAAAGCTTCGTGAGAGAGGAGAACTGTTTGTAGATGATATGGCTTTCGCACTTAAGAGAATGTATAAAGATGGAATCGAAGAGGTTATAGTTCAGCCAAGTCATATAATAAACGGGGTTGAAAATGATAATATGCTTAGTGCGGTGAGAGAGTCCGGGAGTTTATTTAAAAAAATTATATGTTCAGCTCCGCTTCTTACCTCTGAAAATGATTATTCAGATGTTGCCGATGCAATTCATGATATAATTAATTCATGGGAGATTGAGGCTGCTGATGAAAATAGTATAATAAATTCAAAGGAGAATGCCGTGCTTCTTATGGGACATGGAAGTAACCACCATGCCAATTCAGCATATGCGGCACTTGAATACAGGTTAAGGGACCATGGTATGGAAAATATTTTTATAGCAAATGTTGAAGCATATCCATATATTGATAATGTAATTGAAAAGCTGGAACAAAAAAAATATAAAAAGGTAATACTTGCACCTTTTATGATAGTGGCGGGAGAACATGTAAAAAACGATATGGCAGGAGATGATGATGATTCATGGAAAAATCTCCTTGTAAAGAAAGGATTTGAAGTGCACTGTATACTTAAAGGACTTGGAGAGTATAAATCTATAAGAGAAATATTTATAAAACATGCGAGAGAATCGGTTCAGGATTTATAGATGAATTATAAGATTATCCGGATAGGTACAAGAAAAAGCAGACTTGCACTTATACAGAGCAGGCTTGTGGCAGATGCAATAGAAGCTCAATACCCGGACATAAAAACCGAGCTTGTTCCTATCTCTACAAGAGGGGATATGATAACTGACAGATCACTTTTAGAGCTTGGGGGAAAAGGGCTTTTCACGCATGAGATAGAAAATGCACTGTTATACAAAAGTATAGACCTTGCCGTACACTCCGCAAAGGACATGCCGCTTGTTATGAGACGTGAACTGAATGTAGTGCCTGTCTTAAAAAGAGAAGATCCCTGTGATATAATTGTAAGTCTTAATAAAATTCCTTTAAGAGAATTAAAAAAAGGCAGTGTAGTAGGAACCGGCTCAATGAGGAGAGGATATTTTGCAAAACTTATAAATCCCGATATAATTATAAAACCTATACGAGGCAATGTACTGACGAGGCTTGAAAAATTAAAAAATGACGGATATGATGCTATAATACTTGCGGCTGCAGGATTTAACAGATTATATAATGAAATGGGTGATGAACTTTTAAATGCCGGTTCAAAACGGTTTATTTCATGCGGAAACAATATTAAATCCGATTATAATAATCAACATATCTGTAATGACAATCAATGTATTTTTAATATAGAAAGGATGGATCCTGAAATTTTCCTGCCGGCTGCCGCACAGGGGATACTGGCAGGGCAGTATGCCTATGATAATAATGAAATAGCCGGCATACTTAAAAGTATATCTGATAAAAACTGCGTGCTCGCCTATAATACTGAAAGGGAATTTCTTAAAAATATAGGTGCTGACTGCAATGCACTTTACGGTATCTATTGCAGGAGTGATAATGCTGAAGTAGTAAGTATTTTTTCAGCATACGGAATTTATAAAATAGAAACGCTTAAAGCTGAAATAAAAGCAAAGGATGCATTAAAGGCGGCAAGGGATATAGCATTAAAATTAAAAAATACGGCAGAAGATACATTTAATAAAAACTGATAAATATATGAAGTATGATTATATAAATTCTAATTTAAAATTTAAAAACACAGAAAAAAATATCACATCTGATAACGGCGGTAAATACGGAACCGTATTTATAGTAGGTGCCGGTCCGGGTGATATAAAGCTTATGACACTTAAGGCATATGAGTGTATAAAAAATGCGGATACCATAATATATGATGATCTTATAAATCCTTCACTTTTAAATGAAGCCGTGCACGGGTGTGAACTTATATATGCGGGCAAAAGAAACGGTGTCCATGCGATGGAGCAGGATGAGATTAATAATTTATTAATTAAAAAAGCATTTGAAGGAAAGATGACAGTGCGTCTTAAAGGGGGGGATCCTTTTTTATTTGGAAGGGGTTCCGAGGAAGCTCAGGCACTTAAAAATGCAGGCATAGAATATGCAGTTGTACCGGGTGTAAGCTCTGCACTAAGCGTTCCGTCAAGTGCAGGTATACCTCTTACCGACAGAAGATATGCATCACAGGTTCATATAATAACTGCACGCAGAGGAAAGTATATTAAATACGATTCAAAGTCTGTAAAGCATATAAAAGGTTATGATATATTTGATTATGCAGCACTCTCAAAGCTTGAAGGAACCCTGGTTTTTCTTATGTCATTTAATGTTATTGATGAGATAACAAATGGACTTATAACTGCAGGAAAGCCGAAAGAAACACCGATAGCGGTAATATCAAACGGAAGTATGCAGGGACAGAGAAAATGTATATCTACGCTTAAAGATATAAATGTAAAAATAAAGGCTGAGAAAATAACAACTCCGGCAATTATAGTTATTGGTGAAGTTGTTGAGCTGTCATATGAACTTGATAATTTTATGCAGGAATATAAAAAAAGACCGCTTTTCGGCAAAAAAATATTAATTACGGCAAGCAGATATATGGCTTCAAGATTAAATAAAATTCTTGATAATTATGGTGCTGAAACGGTTGTAATAAGCCTTATAGAGACAATACCCTTATATACAGAGAGATTTTACAGGGCTATGGAGGAGCTTTCCTCGTATACATGGCTGGTATTTACAAGTTCAAATGGTATAAATATATTTTTTGAGGAGCTTACCGGTATTGAAGATGAAACAGAATCCGGTATGCCTTTTAACGATATTAAAGATAGTTATAAATATCCCCTTGATTTAAGGAATCTTGGCGATATAAAGATTGCTGTAATAGGCAGCGGCAGCGCCTCTACGCTTAGAAAACATGGATTTAATCCGGATTTTGTACCGGAATCCTATTCGCTTAAAGCACTTTCACAAGGGCTTGTAAAAATGCTTACTGAAAAGGATCGGGTGCTAATACTGAGGGCGGAGGAAGCAGGCAGTGATATTAATGAGATATTTACATTAAATAATATAAATTTCAGTGATATACCTGTTTATAGAACTGTAAAAGCTCAGACCAGAAAAGATGAGCTTGAAAGAATACTGCCTTTATGTGATTATGTATGTTTATGCAGCAGCATGGGAGCAAGAGCTTATTTTGAGATGACGGCTGACAAAACATCTGAAAAAAACAGTTTTAAAGAAAATGAAGATAAACCGGCGGAAAATAATATAATTTCAATAGGTCCTGTAACTACACAGACCTGTGTAAATTATGGAATCACTCCATTTGCACAGGCATATCCGTTTAATTCTGAAGGAATTGCAAAATGCCTGTGCAGTCTAGTATATTCAGGAATTTGATTTTATAAAAAGAAAATTTTTCAGACGGCTTAAAAACAATGAGTAAATAATAAAGAGTATACTTGTAATTATCCATGAAAGAGGATAAGCCATTACAAGGGTATGCAGCGTATTATAATGTTTAACGGCGGTAAATACCCATATAACCCTAAATACACAGATACCCAGAGCTGTAAGGAGCATGGGAATGAGCGTATCTCCAAGTCCTCTTAAAATAGAGGAAAAAATTTCGATTAAAAAATAGGTAAGGTAGAGAGGGACTATGGTCATTAATATGCCTATGCCTATTTTTATTACATTTTCATCATTTGTAAATATCAAAAAAACATAATTTCTTAAAGACAGTATACAGAACATAATTATAAGCGTAATCATTACGGCTAAAAATATTGACTTTACAGTTCCTTGTTTAATCCTTTCTTTTTTTCCTGCACCGTAATTTTGTCCTATAAAGGTAGTTACCGCTATGCCCAGTGCCTGTATACTCATCCAGAATATACTGTCTATTTTTCCGTATGCCGCCCAGGCTGCCATGCTTTCAGTACCGAAATTATTTACAGCGGACTGTATTGTAATATTGGCTATATTAAACATATTGTTTTGAAATCCTGCAGGCATACCTAAATAAACCATTTTTTTAAGAAAAAGCATATTCAGATGTATTTTGCCGATTGAAAGCCTGTAAGAACCCTTGCTTGTCGAAAGGACTGCCAATACCATCAGGGATGTAAGAGCCTGTGAAAGTATAGTGGCTATGGCTGCACCCCTGACGCCGTATTTAAGGAGTATTACAAATATACTGTCAAGTATTATATTGCATATACAGCCGAATATTAAAAAAAACAGGGGTCTTACCGTATCGCCTATAGCTCTTAAGATGGCAGCTCCTATATTATATATAAGGTTAGGTATTATGCCTATAAAGTAAATGCGTATATAGGCGGTGGTATCGGGTAATATTTCTGTAGGTACATTCATTAAAAGCAGTATTTTCGGAGCAAGTGTAGTACCTACAATGGTAAGAAGAATACCTATAATTAATGAAAAAGCAAATGAAGTATGTACACACTCATTTACTGCCTCATCATCACCGGCACCGTATCTTTGTGCTATTATAACGGCAAAACCTGAAGAAAGGCTTACAAAAAATCCTATAAACAGGCCTATGACCATACTTGTAGTGCCTCCTACTGCGGCGAGGGCATTTTTACCTACAAATCTTCCTACAATCGCTGCATCTGTAGTATTGTAAAGTTGTTGAAAAAGAGTCCCAAGCAGCACAGGGAAAAAAAGCATAAGTATCTGTGGTATTATAGGACCGTTAGTTATTTCATTTAATATTTTTGAACGTTTTGTTATTGTCATAATTATTTTAATATAATCCCCCTAATCTTAAAAAAACTGGAATACATATAAAAGCGGCACTATTCTTAGATCTTTGAAATATAATAAGGATATTGATTATATTACATAATCATTGCCGGGATCTTCACAGATCAGGTCTGCTATTGTAATGCCGCTCAGATATTCATCAATTAATGAATTTAGTTTATTCCACATTTTAATTGTTTTATATGAAGATGTGCTATTTGTTTCATCTTCAAAGCTTTTTATATAGGCTATGCTGTCTTCAGACACTTTAAGTATATCTGCAATGGTATATGTGTCCGGATTTTTAACAAGCTTATATCCGCCGCCTTTACCTCTGAGACCTAAAAGCATTTTATTTTTGACCAGAATTTTTATGATGCTTTCAAGATATTTTTCAGATATATTCTGACGGGAAGCTATATCTCTTAAAGGTATAAAATCATCTTTCTGATTTTCAGCAAGGTCTATCATGATTTTTATTGCATAACGTCCCTTGGTTGATATTTTCATAAATAATCTGTTTCACTTCCTTAGAACTGGTATAATGTATCTATTATAATTTCTATTATATTTTATCTGCTATGTATTTCACAACTTCACAGTCTACCCATTATACAGCAAGGTATATAGGTTTTCAAGTATGTGTTTTCATTACGGACAAAAACGGCAGCATCTAAAATATCTGCCAAAAAAGTATTTAAAAGAAGACAGGATTTAACAGATATTATTATATACTGTTCAGAAAATAAGATTTTGCCGTAAGATAATTATAATAATTATCTGAGACCAAGTTCTTTCTGGAGTTTAAGCCGTTTTCGTATAAGTTCTATAAAGCTGTCAGGACCTATAACCTTTAAAAATGGTCCAAATGACAGTACTCTTATTACAAGCTCAAGCTCATCATTTTTTGAACATTTTACATCTATAATATAATGGTCATCATCAATTTTTTTTGCATGTTTATCAAAATGGGCAAAGTGAAGCATTACTCTTTCAAGAGCGTTGCGTCTGTCGGTTATTTCCATGCTTATAGTAATTGTTTTATTGTTTCGGACATTTATACCTTGTGTTAATATTTTTTCGCTGCTGCAAAAGCTGCAGCTTGTAATTCTGCCAAGATTAAAATAGTTTAAATTGCGCCCTTTTACAATAAGTCTGAATTTATCATCTTTTGCAGAATATTCAAGTCGCAGGGGGAAAACGCATACCTTTTTACACTGAGCATACTTGTTAAGAAATTCGATTTCAATAGGTTTTTTTAAATGTATGGCATTTGAAATAAGTCTAAAGCGCTCTATATAAGCTTCATCATTGAAAGGATCTCCGTCTGAATATTTATCAAACACCATATAATCCTCATTTGTAAAAAGAGGTATAGTATTCCTAAGTTCAGGTATATCAATATTGAAAAGCTTTATGCGTGGATCTTCAAGAACAGCTTTAAGCCAGCGTTTTTCAAGATGGCTTAGAGGTCTTGAAGGAAAATTCTTAAGCATTGTAATATACTCTTTTTGGTTTTTTTGTATAAACTGCCATTTTTCGGAATTCAGCAGTTCAGGTATGGCAAGAATACTTTCTGAAAAAGCATTTTTATTTATAATATCTGTAAGTTCGCTTTCTGAAATACCGCCGTCTGAACAATCTTTGTTATCATTGCTTAAACCAGTGCTTAAAATCTCTGCGACAATTTTAGCCGCAGTAATATAATATACTGAATAAATTTCACTGAATATCATGGTAAAATCCTCAATTCTAAATTTATATTCCATATATCTCATACATGCTTTGAATATCTTTTTTAAATCTGTTTTCAATGCTTCTGTTTGAAAAATTAATCTGTGTAATCCTGCATATAAATGTTCTTATCCAGGGGATTATCTCATTTGTATCAAATATATCGGCTGAAAATTTATAATGTGTATCATCGATTTTAGATATATTTCCGCATCGCTTTTCACGCTCAAGCCTGTGGAGTATGTGATTTTCATCAGGATTTATAACTACTGTAAATTCAACATGTTCAAGATATTTTATACAGCGTTTACAGTTTACTCCCCATATATAGGGCTTAAGCCGGTTATACCGGATGCGTATCTGTTCAAATTGCTCACATCGCCCTGTGATTTTAACTTTGGACATATAATCAATTCTAAATGAATAGTAGCTTCTTTTTGTTTGTTTTCGGTAGGCGAGGAGATGCTGTCTGCCGCTTTGTGCACTTATATATATGCGGATTGGTACTATATTATCTATATTATTTGGGTTTCCCGAACCTGAATGATATGAAAAGCTTACAAAGCTTTTTTCATGCATTGCCGTAAAAAGTGATGCAAGAATATCACTGTCAAGTGCCTGTGTTATATAATGATGTTTAAATAGAAATATGCTTTTTAAAGTCGTATTTGCAGAGTCTGATATTTTTAAGCAGGAGTTATCATTAAATGTTTTACATACATCATTATCTACATATACTGATTTTTTTGAAATCAGCTTTTTTATAAATAATTCATAGTTTAATAAATCCTTTATAAAAGAACCTATTATACCGCATGGTGCAGCCTCGGAAAAGAAGTTTACCGCATCAATGGCAGATGAGAGGTTTACACTGCCTGTTCTTGTATAGCTAAAAGGTTTTGAAGTTCTGTCTGCATTTATAAATCCATATGAGATATATTCCTTAAGTTTATTAAACAGAGTTTTATCATCAAATTCCATAGGATTTTTAAAATCTTTAAGATAACAGTCATTAATCTTATCAAGGATTTCATTGCGGCATAGCTTTTCGGAATCTGTATAAAGCAGATCAAATAATATAAAATGCAGTGTTATATCCCTGGGAGTAAAGCTTGCAGTTTTTAAAGCTCTATATAGAGGATTTTGCCTGAACGCCCGGCTGTCTATAGAGATAGCTGCAATTTTTCCCTTTGAGGTTCTTGTAAATGTCATATGCCTGCCGAGCCAGCTTTCCATACGCCGCTTTTCGTCATCATAGGATCTTGAGCTTTTTATACTGTATTCACTGCGGCTTTTAAATCCATAGATATAAAACTCACGGATATATTTGCGTATTTTTTCAAAATCCTTTATTAACTCATTGTAAGCCATTATTCCTCCATATTACAGTTTTTTATAATTATAACCTTTGCCAATAAAGTTTTAAAGTATTTGTTTTCTTTACTTAAATATGCTATAATTCCCAAGTAGCAAACACTTTCCTGTTCTTTTTTATATACTGTCTGTATTGCGTATATTATAGAACAGGGTTTTTTAAATTTAAGGAGCAGATTATTAAATTTATTGTGGATAATATAATTTTTAAAAAATGTTTTATTCTAAAATATTTCACGGATTAAAGATATACACAATAAAACAGAGGTTATTTGCAAAATACAATGGAAGAAATAAATAGAGGTAAAAATAGTAAATCACCTGAATATAACAGTTTACATACAGATGATAAAACAAATAAAACAGAACAATATCCAGGAGATGGCAGAAAAAAAACAGATACTTTAATAAGTAAAATAAAAGCAAAAAAAATAAGACTTAGAGAATTAAAAAAGGAAAATAAAATAGCTGAGTTCGGCAGGGTGGCATGGCTCTATACAAAATATCAGATAATAACAAAAGGTCTGCTTCTTGCAGCAGTTTTTAATATATCTTCAGCTATTTTAAATTACCTTATAAGGGCTTCAGGCAGAAGCACTATATCAAGTGGCGACTATAAAAGATTTTTACTTAGTTTTCAAGGGGTCGGAGCCCTTATTTTAGGTATAGTACTGGTTATTTTCCTTATAGGGACTGATATAAACGGCTTTATAATAATGAGTGCATTAATAAAAGAAAAACGTATAAAGATGACTGCACGTAATATGCTTATTGCAGGAATTAAATCCCTTAAATCGTTTTTAAGACCTTCAGGGATACTTATAATTCTGTATGTTGCGGCAGTAGTACCGCTGGCAGGTATCGGACTTGCAATATCGCCTATGGAAGATTTTCAGATACCTAAATTTATAACAAGTGTAATCTTCGGAAACAGAATTTATACGATTATTTATTATACTATAATAGCAGGTTCATTATTTGTAAGCCTTAGGTATATATTTTTATTTCACTATATACTTATACTTGGAAACAGAATAGGAGAAGGTTTGAGAAATGCTTCAAACCTTATGAAAAAGCACTGGAAGGAATTTTTAATAGATTTTTTACTGCAGATAATTATAATGACATTATTTATTTCAGGAGTGGTAGCTGTTATAATGGGACTGACAGTGCTTCCTGCACATATGCTTTCAATATCGCTTTTGCAGACCAGAGTCTGGACAATCATGGGAATAATGCTTGTAGGTGAGTTTTCAACGTTTATAGCACTAATGACAGTACCGTTTATATGCTTTAGACTTACAGTTTTATTTTACAGGTATAATGAAAAGGACGGGTTGCCGGTAAGTATAGTAATGAATGTAAAGGCGGACAGGCTGGGCGATGAGGCTTTTTTCAGAGTAAAACTAACAACAAAAGTATGTTTTATAATTTTGTTTCTATCAATTATAGCTTTGAATTTTCTTGTTGCATGGGATTCAGGTGTAAACTTTGATGATATTTATAGAAAACATAAGGAAATTGATATAGTTGCACATCGAGGCGGAGGCAATCTTGCTGCAGAAAATTCCATTGCAGGGCTTGAAGCTGCTATAGAAGAGGGAGTGGCATGGAGTGAGACTGATATACAAAGAACAAAAGACGGGTATTATATAATTAATCATGACAGGACATTTAAAAGACTTACCGGTGTTAAAAAGGCTCCAAAGGATATGACCATTGAAGAAATATCAAAACTCAGGATTAAGGATAAGTTTAATATAGCCGGGCAGGCACAGAAGGTTGCAACACCTGAGGAGTTTCTTGATACTGCCAAGGGAAAGATAGGTCTCTTTCTTGAGCTTAAGGGAAAGACGGCTGATACAAAGATGGCAGATGACGTTATAGCTATGGTTAAAGCCAGAGATATGGAAAAAGATGTGGTTATACTGGTATCAAGTTATAAACTTGTAAATTATATTGAGGATAAATATCCGGAAATACAGACAGGTTTTTTATATTTCTTTGTGCTTGGTAAAATATCTGATATAAGGGCTGATGTACTTATAATGGAGGAGAGAGAAGCGACACCTGAAAAAGTGCATATAATACATAGAGCCGGTAAAAAATCATATGTCTGGACAGTAAATTCAAAAAGCTCAATGGAAAGATTTGTAGATTCCGATGTTGACGGTATAATTACAGATTATATAAGGGATGTAAAGGCTGCTATAAGGAGAAGGGATGATAGGACTGATATTGAGATTATCATGGAAAGTTTTATTAATCGTAATTAGAGTTATGGCATACATAGCTTATGAAATTTTAGCAGGCATATTCTTATTAATTGTAAGTTTAGGAGGTTTATATGCCCGTCTGGAATCCGTGGCATGGATGTATAAAGATAAGCGAAGGCTGTAAAAACTGCTATGTATATCGCCGTGATTCACAGTTTGGAAAAGACAGCAGTGTAATTGCAAAGACAAATGATTTTAATCTTCCCTTAAAAAGAAAAAGGAACAGGGAATATAAGCTTGTAAGCGAATATGGAGATGTATTTACATGTATGACTTCAGACTTTTTTCTCGAACAAGCCGACTCATGGCGTGATGAGGCATGGAATATGATGCGTTTAAGAAAGGATTTGAATTTCATTATAATAACAAAAAGAATCCACCGTTTTATGCATTGTATACCGTGGGATTGGGGAGAGGGTTATGATAATGTATCAATAATGTGTACATGTGAAAATCAAAAAATGGCAGATTACAGACTTCCCTTATTTATACACCTTCCGATCAGGCATAAATATATAATACATGAACCTATGCTTGAAAGTGTTGATATTGAAAGATATCTTAAAGAAAGCGAAATTGAGATGGTTTTATGTGGTGGTGAATCCGGAGAAAGTGCAAGGCTCTGTGATTTTGAATGGGTGTTAAATACAAGGAAGCAGTGCATAAAATATAATGTCAGTTTTAATTTCAGACAGACAGGAGCGTTATTTAGAAAAGACGGAAGGGTTTATAAAATAAAACGCATCTACCAGCATGAACAGGCAAAAAAAGCAGGTATTGACTATAAAGGAATTTCTAAAAGGGCTTAACCAGTATTAGCAGAATATCTTTTTTGCATATTTTATGTGTTTTAGGCGGAATAAACACCGAATAGCTACAAAAAACAACCAAATACACTTAATTACAACTATATTTTGTAGTATTTAATTATTTTTACGGTTTATTTATATAGTAAATATGATATACTGTGTCCAGTGGTTCATATAGTCAGATAGGTTTTTAAAGGCTTTAGTTTTTAGATGCTTTCTGAAAACCGAAGACTTGTTCTAAGTCATCACCGGTTTTTGTTCCACTGGAAGTGATATTGGTTTTATGAAAATAAAATCTTTAGAATTTCCGGTGGAATTCTAAAGAACCATATCTTTTATTTCGGTAAGATCTTTAGAAAGCTATATATGCAACATACATAATCTGTATGAATATAAACTTAAAAGAGGCTGTCGCTTTAGATGATTGATTTATCTGGGTGAAGCCTCTTTTTTAGTGTATAATTTTAAATATTATATCCTATAAAGGCTTTAGACAAATAATTTCGTAATAGATATATTTAAAGTATAATTAGACCGAAAAACTAAAACATGCAAAAATCTCTTTGCATGGTATATAGCAGGACTTGCAGTATTTTAGATATATGTAATATAATGATATTATAAATTTCACCGCTTTTTATACTTCGTTTTACAGGGGGGTTAATTTGGAATATCTGAGATGTGTGATTGAAAGAATTACATACTATAATGAGGAAAACGGATACTATGTTATAAAATGCCGTGCGGCGGGCTATAAAGAGCTTATAGTGGCAGTCGGATGTATGAATGAGGTATATGTAGGAAGTGTACTGAAGCTTGGAGGAAACTGGCGTATAGATTCAAAATACGGGAAACAGTTTTCAATAGAAAATTATGAAGAGATGCTGCCTGCTACGGTTTTTGGTATAGAAAAATATCTTGGCAGCGGTCTTATAAAAGGAATAGGTCCCAGATTTGCAAAAAAGATTACAGCATATTTCGGAAAAGATACTCTCAGCATAATAGAGGAAAAACCTGATGAACTTTTGAATGTACCCGGCATAGGAAAGATGCGTGTTGAACAGATTAAAAAAAGTTGGATACAGCAAAAGGAAATTAAAAATATAATGCTTTTTTTAAAAAATCATGATGTCAGCACAGGGCATGCGACTAAGATATATAAACAGTATGGCAATGAAAGTATTGATATAGTAAATGAGAATCCTTATAGACTTGCTGATGAGATAAGAGGAATAGGCTTTAGAACCGCTGATATAATAGCATCAAAGATGGGTTTTGAACATGAAAAGTATGTAAGGCTGCGCAGCGGTCTGATATATACACTTAACAGACTTGCTGAGGACGGTCATTGCTATGCATGCAGGGAAATGCTGGTTGAATCAGGTGCAAAAATGCTTGATGTTGATGAAAATCTGCTTTCAATGACACTTGACGAGATGATACGTACAAAAGATGTAATCACTGAGAGTTTAGGGGATGTTAAGACAAATGGGCATGAAGAAAAGGCGATATATCTGCCGCCATTTTATTTTTCTGAAACAGGCTGTGTCAGAAGGCTGAAAAAAATCAGTGAAAACAAAGAGAACCCGGTTTGTTATATAGACCGCCTTTTAGGCTCAGACAAAACAGAGCCTGCTATCTTAAAAAGGCTTGAATTCCTGATTAAGGAAAAAACAAATATCTGCTATGATCCGGTTCAGCTTGAAGCGGTATATATGGCACTGATAAATAAGATAATTATACTTACAGGCGGTCCGGGGACCGGTAAAACTACGGTAACTTTAGGCATTATCACCGCTTTTAAACTTGCAGGGGCAAGGATACTTCTTGCAGCACCGACCGGAAGAGCTGCAAAGAGGCTTTCCGAAGCCACAGGCATGGAGGCAAAGACAATACATCGTCTTTTAGAGGTAAAACCTCCGAACGGATATAAAAAAAATGAAGAAAATCCTCTTTCTGGAGATGTTCTAATAATTGACGAGTGTTCAATGATAGATCTTATACTTATGTATAACCTGCTTAAGGCTGTGCCGGATAATATGAATATAGTATTTATAGGTGATACCGACCAGCTGCCTAGTGTAGGGGCAGGTAATGTACTGTGTGATCTTATAGATTCGGGCAGTTTTAAGGTTGTAAGACTGGAAAAAATATTTAGACAGGCAAAAAACAGCCGCATTGTATTAAATGCACACAGGATAAATAAAGGTGAATCGCCTGATATTTCAAACGGGAAGAGCAGTGATTTCTTTTTTATTGAAAAGGATATACCTGAGGAAGTTCTTAAAAATATAGTTGAACTGGTAAGTTTGAAACTTCCTTCATATTATAAAGTATCTTCAGGAGATATACAGGTACTTACTCCTATGCAAAAAGGTGTGATTGGAGCACAAAATCTGAATCAGGCACTGCAGGCTGCTGTAAACCCCGGAGGTGCCGGTATAAAAAGAAGCGGGAGTATATATAAAAAGCATGACAAGGTCATGCAAATACGAAATAATTATGACAAAGAGGTATATAACGGTGATATAGGAATTATAGAAAATATTGATTTTGAAGATAAAACACTTGAAATAAATTTTGACGGCAGGAGAGTTGAGTATGATGTTTCCGAGCTTGATGAGATTGTGCTGGCATATGCCGCAACTATACATAAGGCACAGGGTTCTGAATATCCAATAGTAGTAATTCCTGTATTAATGCAGCACTATTTGATGCTGCACAGAAATCTTATATATACGGGTATTACAAGAGCAAAAAAAATACTTATAATTATAGGGAGCAAAAATGCTTTATTTTACTCGGTTGCAAATACTGATGTAGTAAATAGAAACACACTTCTTAAAAAAAGGCTGTGTGAGATAAAAAAGTAAATATAATGTATTTAGAGTAAGTATGTAATATCTAATAAAGTTTAAATCTGTCAGATAGTTTATACATTGTTTTTAAATTCAGTTATTGACATATATGCTTTAGATATGCTATATTCTAGCGAAATAAAAAACTTTATATTTTAAGTAGAGTTTTATTGCTGCCCGGCATACCATAGCTAAAGGTATGCCGGGCATTAATTAAAAGATAAGATGGAGGAAAATAATATGGCTGCACAATATAACCACAGTGTTGTTGAAAAAAAATGGAGAAAGATCTGGAAAGATCATCCTGTTAATGTCAATGACGGAAAAAGAGAGAAATATTACTGTCTTGATATGTTCCCGTATCCTTCAGGTTCGGGGCTTCATGTAGGACATTGGCGAGGCTATGTAATCTCCGATGTGTGGAGCAGATATCAGCTTCTTAAAGGGCATTATGTAATACATCCTATGGGATGGGATGCTTTTGGACTTCCTGCTGAAAATTATGCCATAAATATGGGAGTTCATCCTGCAAAATCAACCGAAGAAAATATTGTAAATATAAAAAGGCAGATAGAAGAGATAGCCGCCATCTATGACTGGGATATGGAGGTTAATACCACTGATCCCGATTACTATAAATGGACACAGTGGATATTTGTTAAGATGTTTAAAGAGGGGCTTGCTTATGAAAAGGAGTTTCCTATAAACTGGTGCCCTTCATGTAAGACAGGACTTGCAAATGAAGAGGTTATAGGCGGAGAATGTGAACGCTGTGGAACCAAGGTTGAAAAGAAGAACCTCCGTCAGTGGATGCTTAAAATAACTGCGTATGCCGACAGGCTTTTAAATGACCTTGATAAACTCGATTGGCCTGAAAAGGTTAAAAAGATGCAGAGCGAATGGATAGGCAAGTCATATGGTGCTGAAATTGATTTTAAGATTGACGGCAGCAGCGACACTATAAAGGTTTATACTACAAGACCTGATACGCTTTACGGTGCTACATTTATGGTACTTTCACCTGAACATGCTCTTTCAGCAGGCATTGCTTCAAAGGAAAATAAAGAGGCGGTTGATAAGTATATATTTGAAGCTTCTATGAAGTCCAATGTCGACAGAATGCAGTCAAAAGAAAAGACAGGCGTATTTACAGGAAGCTATGCAATAAATCCTATAAATAATAAAAAAATCCCGATTTGGCTTTCAGATTATGTACTTGCCGATTATGGTACAGGTGCAATTATGTGTGTTCCTGCACATGATGAAAGGGACTTTGAGTTTGCAAAGAAATTTGATATTCCTATAGTTCAGGTTATATCACCTGACGGAAAGCAGGAAGCTGAACTTGAACAGGCATATACTGATATGGGCGGAGTTATGATAAATTCAGGGGACTGGAACGGAAGGAAAGCCTCTGAAGTTAAAGAAGAGGCTCCGCATATCATGGAAAAGCTCGGTTATGGTAAAAAAACGGTTAATTATAAGATAAGGGACTGGGTATTTTCACGTCAGAGATACTGGGGAGAGCCCATACCTATAATACACTGCCCTAAGTGCGGCAATGTTCCGGTGCCTGAAGAGGAGCTTCCGCTTCTGCTTCCAAATGTTGAAAAGTATCAGCCTACCGGTACGGGTGAGTCGCCTCTTGCAGATATTCATGATTGGGTAAATACAAAATGTCCGGTATGTGGAGAAGCTGCAAAGCGTGAAACCAATACTATGCCGCAGTGGGCAGGTTCAAGCTGGTATTTTCTGCGTTATGTTGACAATCATAACAATACAGAGCTTGTATCAAAAGAAAAGGCAAATAAATACCTTCCGGTTGATATGTATATAGGAGGTGTTGAACATGCCGTACTGCATTTGCTTTATGCAAGATTTTATACAAAATTTCTTTATGATATAGGTGTGGTTGATATTGAAGAACCGTTTAAAAAGCTTTTTAATCAGGGGATGATTACAGGGAAAAATGGTGTTAAGATGAGTAAATCAAAGGGAAATGTTGTATCCCCTGATGAGCTTGTCAGAGATTATGGCTGTGATGCTCTGCGTATGTATGAGCTCTTTGTAGGACCTCCTGACCTTGATGCAGAATGGGATGACAGAGGTATAGAGGGAGTTTCAAGATTTTTAAATAAATTTTGGAATCTTGTTTCAGATTCACTTGGAAAAGATATAAAAGCTACTGATGAGATGATAAGGCTTAGAAACAGGCTTGTTTCCGATATTGATCACAGGTTTCGTTCCTTCGGTTTAAATACCGTAATAGCCGGTTTTATGGAATATAATAATAAATTTATTGATATTGCCAAAAAAGAGGGGGGAATAGATTCGGAAACGTTAAAAACCTTTACAATCCTTCTTGCTCCGTTTGCACCGCATATAGGTGAAGAAATCTGGAGCCTGCTTGGCGGTGCAGACTCGGTATTTAAGCAATCCTGGCCGGTATATGACGAGGAAAGGATGAAAGATGACGTGCTTGATATACCGGTACAGATAAATGGAAAGACAAAGATTGTTATAAAGGTGCCTGCCGAAATTACAAAAGATGATATTTTATCGCAGGCAAAGAAAGCTCTTGAATCGGCCGGTAAACTTGATGGGGCGGTAGTAAAGGAAATCTATGTTCCAAATAAAATTGTAAATATTGTTGTAAAATAATAAATGATTATAAAAATAAGGCTGCAAAAAACAGGTAATTTTATCCTGTTTGCTGCAGCTTTATTTTATACTTAACTTGTAGATTTTTATAAATTTCAGATAATGTTATTTAAATGTATCGCAGTTTTTTGAATTATATAGTATATGATTTTTCCATATCATATAAAACGGATATAGGAATTTTAAGCCCTCCGTAGCCCTTTCCTATCATTATATCAGGCTTGTTCTCTCCATGAAAATCAGATCCTCCTGTTGGATAAAGCCTGTATTTCAGGGCGTATTTTTTTAATTTCATAATATCGGCAAGATTATGGCTTGAATGATGTACTTCTATACCTGACAGTCCAAGGTTCTTCAGATATAATATAAGCTGTTCAAGTTCTTTATTTGAAAAGTTGTATTGTATCGGATGTGCAAGCGATGTGAAAAAATTATATTTATTAAAAAAGTTCATAACCTTTGCTACATCAGTAGTTTTTGGAGGGATATATTTGCCGTTGTATACAAGATAGGAGGAAAAGGCTTGTTTTATATCCTTGACATAGCCTTTTTTAATCATAAGTCTGGCAAAATGTGCCCTTGTTATCTGTGTTTTGGGATTATCGAAATAAAGTTCTTTTTTATCAAGTATTATATTGTCCGCTGCAAGGCGTTTTAATATCTCATCATTTCTTAAATCTCTATTATGTGCAAATTCATAAAGATCATTATATATCCCCGCTGTAGGAAGATTTATAATATCTTTTATTGGATTTACTGAATTTGAGATAGATGCGGCAGGCGTTTTGAGGAGGTAGCCAAGCAGATGGATTTCTTTTTCTTTATAAACGGCACCCATTTCAACTCCGGGAATAAATCTTATATTGAGATTAAATGCCGTTCGGGCTGCTTCTTCTACACCGTCCATAGTATCATGATCTGTTACGGCAACTGCAGCAAGCCCTGATTTTTTCGCCAGTTGTACAAGTTCTGCCGGACTAAGAGTTCCGTCTGAGGCATTTGTGTGAGTATGCAGGTCGATATATTCAGGCATAGCGAAGTTATCTCCTTTTTTATTTAGGATAGCATAACTGTGGTTCGGATTGCAAGCAAAGGCATAAAATTATCATTAAAAACATAAAAGATACATTGGCAAGTATATATAAGTTATGCTATACTTAGCAACGACAACCTGTGTAATGTACAAATAAAGAGTAAGGACTTTAAAATATCTTAAAATATACATTCACAGGTAATATTTATATCATATAACGTTTCAGAAGAGAGCTTATTATAACTGCTCTGCTTCATATGCAGTAAGTATTTAAGAGGTTTAAAAAATGGCTATTAAAAGAAATACAAGGTACAGACTTGCAGGTTCGGGGAGTAACCGTACAGACCGGCCTAAAAGAAAAAGTTCTAATCAGTCGGAGTGGGATTATAAAAAAATTGTAATTTTTGGCGGCGGACTGCTTATTGTGTTAATATGCATTATAATCGGCATAAGAGCAGTTATAGCAGGAGTTGGCAAAGGTGCAAAAAAAGAAAGTGAAGCGGCATCTTCAACTGAAAAGATACTTAAAGAGCAGGTATTTGTTGACAGCATACCTATCTCAGGTATGTCAAAGGCTCAGGCGAGAGCTGCGATATTAAGAACTTATACATGGAATATGAAAGTGAGATTAAGTGGAAGCAGCTCGGCAGATGGCGAATATACATTAAAAAACATGGTTGAGCCGACGGTTGATAATCTGCTTGATCAGATATATTCAGGTGCTGCCGAGGAGAACTACACACTTAAATTTACAGGTCTTGATAATGAGATTGCGGCGGAAGTCGCAGCTATGGCACAGAAATGGAATGTAGCTGCTAAAAATGGTTCTATAGCGGGATTTAATAAAGAAAGTGGAGAGTTTTTGTATGATGATGAACAGAATGGGCTTAAAATTGATGAAACAAAACTTACACAGGATATAAAATCGGCACTTGAATCAAAGAATTTCAATACTGTAATTACTGCAAATTCTGAAGTTATAACGCCTGAAATCACAAAAGAACAGGCAAAGGCAATGTATAAAGTTATAGGTACTTTTACTACAAATACTACACAGAATAAAGACAGAAATACAAATATAAGTCTTGCGGCACAGGCTATTGACGGGGTTATAATACCTCCTGGCGAAGAATTTTCATTTAATAACGCTACAGGCAACAGGACTCTTGAAAGAGGATATAAACCGGCAGGTGCATATCTTGACGGAGTTTTAATTGAAGAACCCGGAGGCGGTGTATGTCAGGTGTCGTCAACATTATATAATGCGGTGGTGTTTTCAGGGCTTGAAACTACTGAACGTCATGCACATACATTTGAGCCTACATACTGTACTCCCGGAGAGGATGCTATGGTAAGCTATGACGGCTATGCCGGTCCTGATATGAAATTTAAAAATAATTCAAGTACAGCTATAGCCATAAGGGCAAAACTTGTAGAACAGAAGCTTTCCGTATCCATAGTCGGTATGCCTATACTTGAGGAGGGTGTTAAGATAAGTATGGAGTCTAAAAAGATTTCCGAAAATGACGATTCAGTAATCCAATATGAAGAAGATGACAGTCTTCCAATGGGTGAATCAAGGGAAATCAAGCCGGCGACAAAAGGAAGTCGTTGGGAGACTAAGCTTATAAAGAAAAAGGGCAATGAAGTTATTTCAAGTGAATTTTTTCATAACAGCACTTATAAGGGCAAAGGTCCTATTATAAAGAGAAATACTGCTGCAACGGCTCCTCCGAAATCAAATCAGGGATCGGCGGCTTCAGGAAATGCCAATACCTCTTTGACCTCCAAGAAAGCTTCAAAATCTTCAAAATCAAGTTCAAGCTCCGATTCAGAGACAATTGAAAGTCGTCCGGACGGTTCAAAGACGAGTTCGAGTTCGGCAACAAGACCCGGAGAAACTACAACAAAATCATCATCAGGAGAACCGGGAAGCTCTTCAAAGCATACAAAGGATTCATCAGGTGCAAAAACTTCATCAGCTAAAGCCTCCTCAACTACACAGCGTTCACAGGGAGCAACTGAAACCACTGAGGAAACTATAGCACCGTTAAATCCGAACAATTAAAAACCGGTATGATGTGTATATAAGTTGTATTGAGATTAATATTGTATAATAAAAAGCGGTTTGGTCAGTTTAATTAAATTGACCGGATCGCTTTTTTACATAACCGAAAGGCAGATATCATTATTGCTGTATTTTATTTAGATTTAAACAGTTATGTATGCCTTAGAAAAATTCGGGAGTATATTTTTATTTATAAATATATAATTTGGTAA
>ERZ773043.277-NODE-277-length-29542-cov-4.425510_pt1 | contig 29542 bp, 27 predicted proteins | sample MGYA00580636_ERZ773043 | MGnify/ENA primary metagenome ERZ773043 (study PRJEB29015, sample SAMEA2737992) | human oral metagenome | biome: human oral; feature: human-associated habitat; material: dental | place: China | collected 2065 ...
TTGGATGTTTTTCACCGGAAGAGGGTAAAGGTGATGATTATGTCCCAGCATTTATCTATACCAGCAGTTTTGATGAGAAACAAAGTGAAAATGATGATTACACCATCATGGATAAGGCAACAGAAGATGCTCTAATCAAGTTGGTTGATACCGACAAAAAGGTAAAGCTCAAGTTTACTAAGACTCCTTATAATGTTGCTACGGATTTCAAATGGGCAGGATGTGAATCTTTGATAAACAAGCTAGAAATTGTAAAATAGTTGGCGGTATGCTGTGATGGATACTAGATTAAAAATCAGAATCGATCTCTTGGTGCTCTTGATCTTCGGATTGGGAGCATTTTTTTTGATGTTTTTCTTGGAATGTCAATATTCTTTTTTTGATTTTGTGGGATTTTTTTCCCTTTTTTGGGAGAATTGACTATACTTAGTGTGAGGATTTTATATGTTAGTGTGCCTATGGCTCGTAAAATAGAACAAATACAGCAAGAAAATATTGCTATTCAGAAGGAATTAGATGCTCTCAAGGCATTGACTGAGCGTGAGGAGAAAGAAAAGAAAAAATCAGAAAAAAGTTTAATAAATAATCCACAAAATTTTTGCTCGGGGTGTAATAGCCTTATAGCATGTGGATAATTAAAATCTTTTCAAAGCAAGCTGTGGATAGTTTAGAAAAAATCGAAAATAACTGAAGGTGGCAAATAAAAAATAAATTTATTCTTCACCGCTGCCGTCATATGGATAAAGTGGACATAGAAATTCTTTAGTGGTATAATTTAGATTGTAAAGCAGTCTGAAAATATTCATAAACAGCATTCGTAAAATACGGTATGATTCTGCCAGTTATAGCGACTTTGCCGCTATAACACAGACTAAAATCAAGTATTTTTGCCTGCATCTAATATGTGTATATTTTAGTGCCGTTATGCAGATATGTATATACAGGTTATGGCTGTGAATATTTAAAAAATAAGCTTTACATGAAAGGAGGATACTGTTTTGCTTTGGGGAATATTATTTGCAGTATTTGTGCTGATAGAGATAATTATACCCGCTCTTGTATCGGTGTGGTTTGCGGCAGCGGCACTGATAATGGTATTTATATCACCTTTTATAACTGAACCTATATATCAGATGCTGATATTTTCAGTGATGTCGCTTACTTTTCTGTTGTCATTTAGAAATCTCTGCCGCAGCTATATGAAGCCAAAAGATAAACTAAGGCAGGAGGAAGTTACTATAAAAAGGATAGTTGAATCTGAAAAGGATACATGCCTGTATGAGGTGAAATATAAAGGCGGTATATGGTCTGCAAGAGGCGCTGAAGGATATATGCCGGGAGATTGTGCATTTATCGAATCCTTCGACGGAAATAAAATAATACTTGGAAAGAAGGTATAAATATGGGTTGGGGAATTATAATTGTAATTTTAGCGGTAATAATAGTTATAACATTTAAATCAGTAAGGATAGTTCCTGAGTCAAGAGTATTTGTAGTTGAGCGACTTGGTAAATATTCACAGAGTCTGCATTCAGGGCTTCACTTTACAAATCCTATATTTGACAGGATTGCACTTGTAATATCACTAAAAGAGCAGGTGGTTGATTTTCCGCCACAGCCTGTAATAACAAAGGATAATGCAACTATGCAGATAGACACTATAGTTTATTTTCAAGTTACCGATCCAAGATTATATACTTATGGTGTTGAACGTCCTATTGCTGCGATTGAAAACCTGACTGCCACGACGCTTAGAAATATAATAGGCGATATGACGGTTGATCAGACCCTTACATCAAGAGATACGATCAATACAACTATGAGAATGGAACTTGATGAAGCCACGGACCCGTGGGGCATAAAAGTAAACCGTGTTGAGCTTAAAAGCATACTCCCTCCACAGGACATAAGAGTTGCTATGGAAAAAGAAATGAAGGCGGAAAGAGAAAAAAGAGCGAATATACTTGAGGCACAGGCTAAAAAAGAAAGTGCCATACTTGTTGCTGAAGGTGCAAAACAAGCCGCAATACTTAATGCAGAAGCCGCTAAGGAGACTGCTATAAAGAAAGCGGAAGGTCAGGCACAGGCTATACTTGAAGTGCAGAGGGCAAAGGCTGAGAGTATCAAACTTCTTAATGAATCAAATCCTTCACATGCAGTAATTGCATTAAAAGGAATGGAAACTTTTGAAAAGGTATCTGACGGACAGTCAACAAAGATAATCATACCAAGCAATCTTCAAAATCTCGCCGGTATGGTAACAAGCTTTGCGGAAATGAATGAAAAATATACTGCAGATACCAAACAGAATACAGAGAATCCTGAGCTTTAAATGGCTTTTTGTAAATTTGTAAATCTTATAAATTCGCTTTTTATTCTAAAAGCAATCATTAACATTAATATATAGAAACGTGTGCCGCAAGGTGCACTACAGTAAAGACCGGGCAGGTGCATTTACCTGTCCGGTCTTTACTGTAATATTCAAATACCTGTTTTAATCTTTATAAAGAGGCAAAAACTTTATTTGAACAGCCTCCTCCTTAAACATCATAATGAGACATATTATTAAAAATATTGCAGCAGTCCATATAGAATAAAGTCCTGCTCTTTTTGATATAATTGCACCAAAAGCGGCACCTACCGCAAACATAAATATTATAAAGAAATAATGCAGGCTTGTGATAAGCATATGTGTATTTTTAGCAACATGATATTTGCATAAAAGTGTGGTTGCAGTTCTTAAATTACCTATACACATAGTAGTAGCAAAAGGATTGCCTCTGAATTTATTAAAAGCAACAATCTGCATAGCACATATAAATGACAGAAGCATATTGGCAGGTGAATCAAGCTCATGGGGCAGAAATCCTGATATAATCATAAATGCTATTTCTATAATAAGCACAATCTGCCTCCAATGTATATTTTTATTATTCTTAAAATGAATCTCTATCCTTTGTGCAGTATAAGCTCCTGATATAAAGGCAAAAAGCGGCAGTATATAGTGCGGTATTTTTGAAAAATTCCCCTCAGAAAGGCTCTGTGCAAGCATTACTATATTTCCGGTCTGTGCATTTACATAGACCCTGCCCCTTAAAATATATGAATAAGCATCCTGGAATCCCCCTGCCAATGTGAGAAGACAGGCTATACGCATGGATTCGGACATCTGTTTTTTTGCCGGACTGCCTGTATCTCTGAAAATCCGTTTTTTGCCGGAACTGACTGTATCCATGGAAAGCTTTTTTTTGCCCGGACTGCCTATATCTGTGGATATCTCTTTTTTAACCTGACTATCCGCAGGTTTAGCAGCAAAATCTGCCATGCCGGTATTATTTACGTCATTTTCAGTATAATAATTACTATCCATTAAAACTCCTAAAATCTATTGATTATTTTAAATATATGTTTTTTATAAATATATACTTTATAAAAAGATATGCTTTTATAAAGTATATGCTTTTAAAGTAAAATAGATGGTTATTTACTATGACCTTGCTATTATACAATATACACTGTTAGAGTGCAAATTATAGAGAGGGGTTTTACTGTTAAATATAACTTTAATAAAATAATACTTTAATCATCATTTTCTTAGCTGGATGTGCATAAATCTGCTCAACATTATGTATGATAGATATTAAAGGTAAAATCGCCTGCGATTTTTGCAGAAAAATACTTAATCAGTATTTCCTTTAAAAATATCTAAGGCTAAAATTTACAAAATTATGTCTGTTTTATGAATTTCTTCTTTCCACTTGAGAATATTTATTGACAATTAATATTTCTGTAATTATAATGTAACAGATGAGAAATTTATTAAATATTTCCCATTACAGATATAACTCTAAACAGCATGACATTATAAGATGTCCTTTTAAACACGGAGGTGTAGATGAAAAAATCTGCAATAAAAATACTGGCTTTAAGCCTTACAGCACTGACAGTATTTCCAAACACGGCATTTGCCGCAAAGCAGAATGGCAGTGCGTCAAAGCAGGCTACATTGGAAGAGATAGTTCCGCCTGCGCCAACAACTGTAAATACTTCGTCAAACGAAATTTACAGCAAGGAAACACCGGTTACAAAAACCTCTCAAACAGGCAAATATCTTGGTAAGTTTATAACTACAGGTTACTGTGATAGTACGCCGGACAAATTAAAGAAAACCGCAAGTGGAGTTTATCCTAAAAAAAATCACACTGTTTCAGCAGATTGGAGTGTACTCCCAAATGGTTCAAAAATTAGAATAGGCAACAGCGATATAGTATATACTGTTGAAGATACAGGTGTTTACGGCAACTGGGTTGATATATTTTACGATACTCCAGAGATTGCACATTCACATGGAGAGCAGTATCTGGATATCTATCTTGTGGAATAGCTATTTCATGTCAGCTTAGTATACACTACAGTTTTATATGGATCTCATATTTGCTGTGCTGTAGTACGATACGGCAGGCTTAGCCATGCTGTAAAATAAACCGGATAATTATAGTAAAAGCCCCGTATATGATATCTACCCGGAATTCTAAGTACATATCATATACGGGGCTTTTGTTTTTATTATATAATTTGATGTAGGTGTCAAAAGATAATAAATTCTCTTGCAAGCAAGCTTGCATTGAATTTTTATACTTTTGACACTTGTATCATAATTTACTTTATAAAATCTATTAAGGATTTCCAGACTGACCGGTTGCGAGTGTAGGTGCAGAACCTTTTCCCGGCGATTCAAGCACTGCCTTAGGATTTTCTTTAGTTCCCTTGGTTTCCTTATTTTCAGAAGCTTTAGTCTGTGAACTGCCGCTTTTTTCTGCTGGCTGCTTTGATTCCTTTTTACTTTCTTTTAAATTGCTCTTTTGTTCCTTGGATGAGGCTTTTTCCTGTGTACTTTCACCGGTTTTTTCATCAGAACCTGACTGAGCGGGCGCAGTCTGTGAAGCTTTTGTTTTCCCCTTTTTCTGACTTTCTTTTTGGGTGGTATTTTGTTTCGCTTTTTCGGCTTTTGCCGCCTGCGAGTCCTTTTCCGTCTGCTTAGAATTTTCTTCCTGTGTAGCTTTCGCAGCCTCTTCGTTCTTTTTTAAAGCTTCCTTATTTTCATTCTTTTTTTCTTCCTGTGCCTGTGCAGTAACTGTATCAACCTCTGAACCATCCATATAATAACATATTACAGGACATCCCTTGTCAATATTTTCAAACATCTGTTTTGCAATACCGGCAGGAAGATTTATACATCCGTGTGAACCACTCGTTTTATAAATATTTCCACCGAAGCTTCCTCTCCATTTTGCATCATGAAGACCTATACCTCCATTAAAGGGCATCCAGTATGACACCGGTGCAGCATAGCCCGGTCCCCTTAAAATGGCATTTCTTTGTTTATAGCTTATTGAAAATATTCCCGGCGGAGTTCTATGTCCCTTTGCTAAATTTCCTGAAACCAGGTCGGATTCCAATATAAGTTGCCCATCTTTATAATAGTGAAGATGCTGTGCACTTAGATTTATCTCAACATAAGTATTTCCGTAGTCGGTTTCACCTAATGAAGCAGCTCTTGAGGAATAAACCGGTTCCCTGCTTATATCCTGTCCCCTTATAACATATTCCTTTATAGCCTGTGCCTCTGCCGGCTGATTTATTTTCCATCCATAGCCCTTGCTGTTAACATTTATAGTCTTGCCATAGGATGTTATTACCTTCTTAGGTTTGCCTACAGTATCAAGCTCTCCTGCAAGCTGCTTTACATAGTCATTTACAGCATCAGAATTTATAACAACTACACCATTTTCATTGACTCCAAGCCAGCCGCTTATGGTATCTCCGTTTAAAGCGACTCCTCTCGGATAATTTATAACCGTCTTAGTATATTTATTCATGACTTCAGCCCTTGACATAAGAACCTCATCATCCTTTTTTACTACAGGATCCGTATAAATACCCTCAACCTCATTAAGGTCTAATTCAGTATCAAGCCTCTTTACTGACGAACTTATAGCATTCAGTGCCTTTGATTTATCAAGTGCAGTTCCGTAATATTCCGGAATTATACTGTAACCCGAACCGCTCTTGTACTCAGATATCTTTGCATCCTCAGACTCCTTAAATGAAGCCTCATCCATAAATGAAAGTCCGTAAACAGTGTCTGTAAATTTGTTTGTATCTAAATCAACGACCCTATCAACATCATATTCATCACTATTTATATAATGTAATGCCCATGACATGGGGTTCTGTTTTTTTAACATTTCATTAAGTGAAGAATCAAAATTAAACTTGACTCCAAGCTCTTTGCCTGAAACAATCGTTGCTTCATTCTCCCTTGACTTTATTTCAAGTCTGTAAACCTCTATCTCCTGCCTTATCAGCTCCTTAACTTCATCAGGTGTTTTAAATGAAGCATTTATACCGTTTATATATGTATTAGGGAAAAACCTGGTATTAAAGGTCTGTGCCCTTACAATATATGCTATTAAAAAAACTCCTAAAATTATGCCCAAGGCTGTCATTACTCTTTTTTTATTTTTAAAAACAGGTCTTAAACGGCTTCGTCTCTCTTCCGGATTTATATAAACATCAATATCATACTGACTGTTGTCATGATTTTCATCATCATATACGATATTATCTATATTATTCGTTGCATCGTTATATATATCATTTTCAACATCATTATATGTATTGTCTTCATCAGCTTCAACAACATGTTTGTCAGATTCAATGTTTGATTTTAAATCCGGGTCTAAATCCGACATAGCTTCAAAGCTGTAATCCGGTACAGACTTATAGTCATGATCAAACTCTGTACTAAAATCCGTATTATCAGCATGAAATAAATCAGCATCCGAATTTGTTCCTGTATCGGTATCATCCGGGATTTCAAAATAGGGAATATCTATATTATATTCTGTGTTGTTTTCATTATTTTTAATATCTGAATCAATTCTAAAATCGCTTACTTCATACGGTTTAAGAATAAAGTCGTCATCAATATCTGATTCTGATTCCTTTTCCGAAATTCCATCATCTGCAGAGCTTAAATCTGAACTGTCTTCATTCGTATAATCCCTTTTAATCTCAGTATCTTTTCCAAATTCCGGAATATCATTATTATTAAAGGCGGAATCATCTTCATAAATATCAACAGAAGTAAAATCATTACCGGAACCTATATATTCTTTAATATCCTGTTGTTTTGTTTCATGCTTTTTAAAATCAGATTTAAACAAATTATGCAGGTTTTTGGTATTGTAATCTTCAGTATTTTTATTGTTTTTAAGTGCTTTATCGGTATCAACCAGGCTGCTATTATCAGCTGATCTGTTATTATAAACTGATCTATGATTGGATTCCCGTATTTCTGTAACTTTTTTTCTTTTTCTCTTTTTTCTTGAATATATACCCTTTTTTCTTAAATCATCAGTACCATTAGTATTAGTCTTTTCTGAACCGGTTTTATATAAATCAATTTTATCTGAATTAGATTTATATAAATTTGGCTTATCTGAGTTTTTTCTATATGAACTTGTTTTATATGAACCGGTTTTATCAGGACTGGTTTTATCTGAGCTTATTTTATCTGAGCTTATTCTATCTGAACTTATTCTATCTTGACTGACTTTATCCTGAGTGATGTTATATAATCCGGGCCTTTTATTATTAATTCTTTCACGGCTTTTGTATGTTTTTGAAGCCCTGTTTATCCTTCTTACACCTCTATATTCACTTGCAGTCTTATCAGTCTGAGCTTTAGGTGCTGAAATTACAAAATCAAATACATCTTCACTCTCATTTATACCTGCCGAACCATTATCCTTATGAATATCACTATACTTATCAGTTGGTGATTTATTTTCTTTGTTTATCTTATTTACTTTATTATCTATATTATCACTGTCGCCCGTATATATATCCTTGTCTGTCATTTTACTTATACCAAGCAGCAGTTTTCTTCTTTTTCTACCTTTTGATTCTTTATTATCCCCCATATGATTCCTCATATAATGTGCTGAACACAAGTATAATATTGCGTATATTCATTGTTTTCATAATTAATTATCAATTATTTATTATATGTTTATTTTTATTGCTATACACCTTAAAGCAGACATTCGCATTATATAAAACCATGAATCCGATCTTAATAAATCAATCGTCTTCATAGCTTACAAGTGAACTTACACTGTATCCCTTAAGTTTATCTCTGCCTTTAAGGTCTTTTAATTCTATCATAAAACATAATTTTACAACTACACCTCCGAGCTGTTCAATAAGTTTTATCATCGCCTGTGTGGTACCTCCGGTTGCTATAAGATCATCTACTATAACTACTCTCTGCCCGGGGCTTACGGCATCCTTATGTATCTCAAGAATACCCTTTCCATATTCCAGATCATACTCTACACTTATTGTTTCACATGGAAGTTTGCCTTTTTTCCTTATAGGTATAAAAGGTTTATGCTCTGCATAAGCTAACGGAACGCCAAATATAAAACCTCTTGACTCAGGCCCCACTATAATATCATAATCAAGCTCTTTTACTTCATCTCTCAGTTTATTAACTGCAAGTGCAAGTCCGTCAGCATCTTGAAGCATGCTTGTAATATCCCTGAATATAATACCCTGTTCAGGAAAATCAGGTATACTCCTGATATATTCCTTAAGCTTCTTCATTAAATAATAATCCCTCCTACATTATTCCGCATAAAACCCCCTACACTTAAAGCACAGGGGATTTTACCCGTTTTTTCATTTATATTATAAAACTATTTATATACTAATTTAAAGCTGTTTATTTATATATAGGATGTGCATCGCAAATTTTAACCACTTCATTTCTTATATGATCAGCACTATTTTCAAAATCAAATACAGTCAGCCATATAAGCTGTGCTATTTTTTTCATATCATCCTCTTTAAGCCCTCGTGCTGTTACTGCCGGAGTACCTATACGCACACCACTTGTTATAAAATGACTTCTAGGATCATTCGGAATCGAGTTTTTATTCAATGTAATATATACCTCATCACATCTGACCTGAAGTTCCTTGCCGCTTATGTCAATATCACTTAAATCAAGAAGCATAAGATGATTATCGGTACCACCTGAAACAAGCTTAAATCCCTTTTCGATAAGTGCGGCTGCAAGTGCTTTTGAATTATCTAAAATTTGTTTTTGATAAACACGAAATTCAGGTTTTAGCGCTTCCCCGAAGCACACCGCTTTTGCTGCTATTACATGCATAAGCGGCCCGCCTTGTATACCCGGAAATACTGCCTTATCAAAATTGAACTTTTCATTGAAAGCATTGCTTGAAAGTATAATTCCTCCTCTTGGTCCCCTTAGCGTTTTATGTGTTGTGCTTGTAACAACATCGGCAAAAGGTATAGGACTTTGATGTAATCCTGCTGCTACAAGTCCTGCTATATGCGCCATATCAACCATAAGATATGCACCCGCTTTATCAGCTATCTCCCTGAATCTTTTAAAATCTATCGCCCTGGCATATGCACTGGCACCGGCTACAATCAATTTTGGTTTTAAACTTACGGCAAGCTTCTCAACTTCATCATAATCTATATAGCCATTTTTATCAATCCCGTAAAAGAGGCTTTTAAAATATTTACCTGAAAAATTTACATTAGAACCATGTGTCAAATGTCCACCATGATCTAAACTCATTCCCAGAACAGTGTCGCCAGGTTTTAACATAGCAAAAAATACTGCCATATTTGCCTGTGCACCTGAATGCGGCTGTACATTGGCATATTCACACCCGAAAAGCTTTTTAACCCTTTCAATTGCTATGTTTTCAACCACATCAACTTCTACACAGCCTCCATAGTACCTTTTCCCGGGATAACCCTCAGCATACTTATTTGTAAGCACAGATCCCATGGCAAGCATAACCCGTTCTGAAACAATATTTTCAGATGCAATAAGTTCAAGATTTCTTGACTGGCGTGCATATTCCTGTTTTATTGCACTGCCCACCTCCTTATCACCATCTTCAATGAAACTCATAATCTCTTTTATCATATTGTTTCCTCCATATTTCCTTTGCCTATTGCCTGCTTAAGTAAAAAATAGCGTTATATCTGCCTAAGCCGGTAGTATATAGTATATATTATTTCCATTCTAATTTCCAGTAAATTTGTAATGTCTAATAATTAATTCTATATTTTTTCTACCCATATAGTCATTTATTTGAGGATAAAATACAGCGGACATATATTTATATTCCTGACACTCTTTTATAAATTTATCACCGTCAGTAAATACAAGTGCATCAATTACAAAACCATCACTGCCTTTTACTTTAAGCTTAACTACATTTCTCTCACTCCCAAATACTCTTGCTGAAAGTATTTCTATATCCCTCCCTGCAAATGCCGGCTTTGCATTGCCGGCACCAAACGGTTCAAGAAGCTCAAGTTCTTTTAAAAAGTCAATTGTTATGTATGAAAAGGGAAGGGCTATATCTATCCATATTTTCTCTTTTAAATCATCTTCGGATAATGTACAGTTTTCATTTAAGTATTTTCTGAACTGTTCAAGTTTTTCCCTCTCAAGGCTTAATCCTGCCGCCATCTTATGTCCGCCATATTTAAGCAGATATATATCGGCACTGCACAGACCTTTAAACATGTCATAGTTCTCTATTGAACGACCTGAACCTTTTAGAGTTCCCTCCTGTGTATCAGTAAGAACAAAGACCGGTTTATAATACCTTTCCCTAAGCCTGCCTGCTATAATTCCGGCAAGAGATTCATGACAATCTTTTAGATAAACTACAAGAATCTTATCATTTAAATACAGCTTTTCAACCTGCTCTACGGCAATATTAAAATTTTTAAGGGTAAGAGCCTTCCTTTCGTCATTTAATTCCTTTAAATGCAGGGCAAGATTTACAGCCTCATCTTCTTTATCAGATATAAACAGCCTAAGTGCCGTTTCTGCACTTTCAAGTCTCCCACCGGCATTGATACAGGGACCTATTATAAAACCTATATCAAATGAAGTAATCTGCTTTGAGTTAAGCGAACATACCTCTATAAGTTTAAGAAGCCCTATATTTTTTGTGTTTTTAAGCCTTTTTAATGACTGTTTTAAAATAATCCTGTTTTCATCCCTAAGCGGCATTACATCTCCAACCGTAGCTATTGAAACAAAATCCTCAAATTCTGTAAATACCTCAGACTCCTCTATACCATATAGCCCGTATAGTGCCTTTACAAGTTTATACGCCACCATAGCACCGCAGATCTCTTTATACGGATAAGTGCATGTACTTTTTTTAGGGTCTATCACTATATCTGCCTCAGGAAGTCTGTCCTGTCCGTTTTCATCCTTAAAAACCTCATGATGATCTGTAACTATAATATTAAGTCCAAGACTTTTTCCATATGACAGCGCCTCAAACGCACTAATCCCGTTATCGCAGGTAAGCACCGTATCTATACCACGGTACGCAGCTTCATTTATTATAGACTTATTAATTCCATAGCCATCTTTTATACGGTCAGGAATTACATAATCAACACAGGCGCCTAATTTTTTTAACGCTGAATAATATATATAAGTTGAACATACCCCATCTATATCATAATCCCCGACTATAAGTATACTTTTATTTGACAGTATTTTATTTTTTAAAAATAATGCCGCCTCCTTTATACCCTCAAGTAAATATGGAGAATGTAGTGCCCCTATATCAGGTCTTAGAAACATCTCCATCTCATCTTCTTTTATATCACGATTTACCATAATTCTTGCAGTATATGGCAAAATTAGAAAACGAGCAGAAATCTCATTGAAATCTGCCCGCTTTGTATACAGCATCCACTGTTGCATCTTTTACTTTCTCCATATCAATTTAATAAAGCTGCTCAAAAGTATTATAACCGTCCTCTGTATAAAATATTAAGCCGTCATTTGAATATACAAGCCTCTTTGAATTTCTTATACCGCCATCATAGTCAATATCACATTCAAAATACTTGCGATTATTTGCCTGTGGAAGCTTTCCTTCGTAGTTACCGAAGCTTCCACCGCCTATACACATACCCGGAAGTGCTGAATCAAGATTTCCTCCATCAGCTCTCCAGCCCTCCTGCTCTGCGAGTTTCTTAGTTATATAATTATTCGGCAATTTATTATAGGTATGTATATAAAGTGCAACCTCTTCCTTTGATATATAATTTCCGTCCTCTTTAACGCTAACTGCAGACTCCTGTCCTGCCTGTGCATCACTGCTAAGCCCGGTTTCCTGCGCCTGAGTACTCGTACTCTGTGCCTCAGCCGAAGTTTCCTCTGAAGCCGGCATATCCTGTGTTTCCTGCCGGTTTTCGGAATTTTCATTTTCCTGCTGCACATCTGTATCAGAGGTATATTTTTCAACTACATCCTGATCTAATGAATCATCGGAAAACAAAGCATCAGTCTGTGCCGATTTTGCCTCTTTTGTAAAATCTTCCTGTCCAAGCACATAGGTATTTGATAACTGTTCAGGTTTATTTGATGACGAACTGGAATACAGATTCTTATATGAACCCGGTGCGGCAAAAGATGAAAGACCTATTACAAACATAAGCAAAAGTATTGTAACGGGCTGCCACCACAAAAACTTGCTTAAAATCCTCTTTATTTGTTTTATTATATCATTGCTGTACATAAAATTTCCTCATAAAACTTGTAATGATAAACTCTGGCATATACCTAAGAAAATTATAATCCAAGTAATATTACCTTAGGCAGCTGTATCTAATATACCCAAATCGTGTATCAGATAGTATAAAATAGCTAAAATATTCGCATATAAAACATTTAATCAAGCATTTCTCTGAACTTATATAATTCAACCCTAAAGGTCGATCTCCGGCACACCGGAAACCGACCTTTAAATATCTTACCTTTTATTTATAATCTCTAGTCAAGGAAGTTTACAATCTTAACCGGAGTTCTATATGTTGCAGGGGATATAACAATACCGACTTTCCTGTTGCTTGCATGTATAACCTGACCATTGCCTATATACATAGCAACATGGTTTATGTAACCGCCCTTTGCATAGAAAATCAGATCTCCCGGCTGTATCTGAGACTCAGTTATCTGTCTTCCGTTACCTGATTGCTGCCTTGAATTTCTCCCTATTGAATGTCCGAAATGTGAATATATCTGCATGGTAAATCCTGAACAGTCAGTACCGCTTGTAAGGCTGGTACCTCCATAAACATACGGATTGCCTAAAAACTGCTTCGCATATGCTACCATAGCATTTCTTTCAGTGCTGTATGAAGAACGTTTTGCAGATGCTCCGAATGATGAAGTTTTCGCTTCACTTATACTCGTGGAGTAATTGTCAGTTCTCTTCCTTACCTCTTCTTCTTCCTCAGGGTCCGGAACAAATTCTTCAACTAAGGTTTCATTGCCTGCAACCTTTACATTTGACTTTTTAACAGTTTCTTCCTTTTTAGTTTCCGTACTTTTAGTCTCTGTATTATTTCCTTCAGCCTTGCCGTCTTCTTTCTTTTCTACACGTATCTCTTCACCTGAAGCTTCCTTTTTGGTTTCAGCCTTTGCCGTCTCCTTAACAGCCGTTTCTTTAACAAGATTGGTATCATTTCCTTCAACATTAAGCGGTGCCACTATTTCATTTTCAGCATTATTTGTATCCGCAAAAGTTGTTATACAAGCTGACGTATTCATACCAAAAAGTATTGCTGTCATAACCAGATATTTTCTCATCTTAAGCAAAAATCTCCATTCATATTATAAAATTTATAAACTGTTGTCAAAATCTAAAAAATAATATAAACTATCCATACAAACCCCTGCTGAAACATCTTTATATGATACAGCCTGTCGCCTGCATTTTAAACTAAGCTTTATTTACTAATCTAAACATTAAAATCAAAAGTTTATATTATATCAGTTATATTCTGAATTTCTTAAAAATCCTTCAAAATTTCAGTACCTGAATATTAACCTGAGTTATTATAACACGTTTACATTCACTATTCAATAAGTTATTAAGGAATTATTAAAAAATTAAGAATTATAAACAAATGTTAATATTTGTCCGGGCATGTGTTACGTATATATTACATATCTTTTGCTTTTCTATATATTCAGTAACATATAAATATAATTAAACATGCCTTTATATAAAACGTTTTATTATTAAAAGTTATTTTTAAATCGGGAGTTTATTATAATGTATACAAACAACATAATTAATCCCCGCACATAGACTTAAAAACCAAACAGGCTGAAAGCAGCCTGTAAACTTTTATTGAGTTGTAACTATACATATTTTAAGAAAGGATTAGTCTTATGAAACAAAAAACGGCACTTATAACAGGAGCTTCAAGAGGAATCGGCAGGGCTGCCGCATTAAAATTTGCCAAAAACGGGTATAATCTTATAATCAACTGTATTCACAATAAAGATAAACTGCTTGGTGTTAAAGACGAGGTATTAAAACTTCAGCAGGAATATCTTTTAAAAAATAATACCGGTAATACCTATACTGAAAAACAGAATTTGTGTCAAAGTGATAATATACTCTCATGTTGGGAAGTGGTATGTGATACCGGAAATTTTTCAGAATGTAACAAAGCCTCCGGTGAAAACAGCTTTTTAGATATATTCCGAGAGCTTGACAAAAAAAATCTTACTATAGATGTACTTGTAAATAATTCGGGTGTATCCTATATAGGTCTTATCCAGGATATGTCTTATGAAAACTGGAAAAATATAATTGATACAAATCTCGGTTCTGTATTTAATATGACCAGACTCGTAATTCCGCTTATGTTAAAATCATACCGTGGAAAGATTATAAATATATCCTCTGTATGGGGAATATGCGGTGCTTCATGTGAAACTGCATATTCCGCATCAAAAGGCGGTGTAAACGCATTTACAAAAGCACTCGCAAAAGAGCTTGCACCAAGCAATATATATGTAAATGCAATAGCCTGCGGTGCAATTGATACCGATATGAACAAAGGGCTTGAAAAACAAGCCCTTGATATATTAAAAAGTGAGATACCGGCAGGTCGTCTAGGTAAGCCTGAAGATATAGCTGAGCTGATATTTTACCTCGCAGACAGAGACAATTACACAAACGGTGCCATAATAACCGTAGACGGAGGCTGGATTTAAAATCGACTTAATCTTAATTAAATACAAAAATGAAATACATAAAATGCATATTATTTAAGAGCTGCAAGTGCCTCCTGAGCCCATGATGCATTTTGCATCACAGCACGTCCTACTCCAATCAAATCAGCAACATTTTCTTTAAGTAATTTCTCAGCTTCCTCGCCTGAGGTGATTCCGCCGGTTAAAATAACAGGAACCTTTACGGCTTTCTTTGCCTCTGCACTAAGCTCCGAAAACCATCCCGGCTGTGTTTTTGTGTCCACCGTATAGCCACAATGACCTCCTGATATATCAAGTAAGTCGATCCCTGCCTCCTCAAAAATCCCGGAGGCTGCGGCGACCTCATCCACCTTGCTGCCTCCCTCCATATAATCACAAGCTCCAAAACGAAGAGCAATTATAAAATCCTCTCCTGTCGCCTTACGCACCTCATGAATAATTTCAGTATGAATCCGGGTACGACCTTCCAATGCAGTACCGCAATATTCATCCGTTCTCTTGTTTGTAAGCGGCGAATAAAACTGATTCAATAAATAACCATGTGCCGAGTGTATTTCCACTCCGTCAAAGCCCGCCTTTTTTGCACGAAGTGCAGCATCTGTAAAAGATTTTATAACTACTGCAATATCTTTTTTAGTCATCTCATGCGGTACTGGTTGTTTATCATATAAAACTATAGGGCTTGGAGCAATTGTCGGCAATCCGGTATATCTTGCCGCAGCTCCTGCATGATTAATTTGTGCCAGAATTACAGCCTGCTGTGAGCAAACAGCGGCAGTCAGATTCTTATAAGAATCAATTACTCCGTCATCTGCCATAGAAAGCTGTCCGATTGAAGCCATACCGTCTGGGGAAACATACTCATGTTCCAAAATAATTAAAGCAGTAGCTTTTGCTCTGACTTTATAATAATCTATCAGCACATCACCCGGTACTCCATCAATAGATTTACCTGTTGCCATCGGTGGCATCACAATACGATTTCTAAGAATTATATTTTTCAGTTTTAACGGTTGATTCAGTAACATTTTTTTATCTCCATAAATTAAAAAGTCCATTAATCTGCCATCTGAGATGGGGAAACCGGCAAAGCCGTAGCGTTGCGTAGAGTATTAAAAAACCCTATGCTATAATGATATCGGTTTTGCATGCCATATCAAAGCATAGGAGGTATCCAAATGTATAATAAAAGTATAACACATACACGCTGAAATTGTAAGTATCCTATTGTTTTTACAATATTGTTCCCTCTGAAAGAATGTCTACATATTTTTTATATACATATTGTCTATATCTTTTTTTATCTTCTACAAGCTCTAATATTTCCATATCCATTAAATTTTCTAAAAGCTTATTGACAGTAGGTTTACTAACACTCACTAAATTTTTTATATCTTCTGCTTCTACAAAAGGATGTTTCAATAGATATTCATGCACTAAAAGAAGATTTGAAATATTGCCACTTGAAAATTTTCGAATTTTATCCATATCATTCTTTTTAAGCTCACTGATCTTTTGAATGGAAGTGATTGCATCTTCAGATATTTCACAAATTCCATCTATAAAAAATTTAATCCATTCTTCAAATTCTCCCTTAGTGCGAATGTTATTAAGAAGCTCATAATACCTATTCTTATTTTTTTTAAAAAAATAACTCAAATAAAGAACCGGATATTCAATCAAGCCTTGATCTCTTAGATATAATATTATGAGCAGTCTACCCATTCTTCCGTTACCATCTAAAAATGGGTGTATAGTTTCAAATTGATAATGAATTAGAGCTATCTTTATTAAGTTTGAAATATCACTATCTTCATGTATATATTTTTCTAAATCACTTAAACAAATATCTATCTCATCAGGTGCCGGTGGAATAAAACTTGCATTTTTTAAAGTTGAACCTACATGTCCAATCCAATTTTGTGATTTTCTAAATTCACCCGGCATTTTTTCTTCTCCTCTAACATTAGACAGGAGAACAGAGTGAGTTTCTTTAATCAATCTCATACATAACGGCAAGTCATTAAGTCTTTTAAATGCGTAGTTAGTTGCTTTGATATAATTTACAATTTCTTCAGTATCTTTTATCTTTTCACTTCCTTTATCTTTTTGCAGCACATCAACAAGAGAAGCTTGTGTACCCTCTATTTGAGAACTTATAACAGCCTCTTTTTGAACATACATAGATACAAAAAGATCAATATCCGGTAGTGTTATCGCCACACCATCCAATCTTCCCAGTAATAAATACGCTTTATTGATTAAAGCATTTATTTCACCATTAAGATTTAATTTTATATCTTTTAAATTATGTGGGATAAAGCATTCGTAATCACTTTGCATTTTCTTTAATTGTCCGGCTCTATTATTTTCTAATCTCAAAATATCACCCCCTAAGTCAAATCTATTTTACTTAGAATAAGTATAACTGTTTTAAGTAAAATTTTCAAGCGTATATTTTACTTATGTCGTTTGAAAGATTTCTAAGTAAAACCTCTTTTACTAAAAAACAATTGTTTTTTAACCGCTCTAATCACCTCAACTCATCTATTAAGTATATTTAATGCCGAAGTCATGGCTTCCTTGACAATTTGAACTTCAAAAACGCCTCTAAGATGCCTCTTCAAAACCCAGTAAAAGGCAAAAAGTTATCCCGTTTTATATCCCTAAAGGCTCGAAAAATACGAGTTATCCCATCTCTAGACCCAGATTTTTGGGGCAAATCAAGACAAATCACTTCAAATTCGGACAAACATAAGCGCATTTGGATACAAGAAAACCCCGAAAACTGTTGATTTTCCGGGGTTTTTCGAGCTTGTCGATTGTAAAATTGCTACCAATTATCTCTTTGAGAACTGCGGTGCTCTTCTTGCAGCTTTTAAGCCGTACTTCTTACGCTCTTTTGATCTGGGATCTCTTGTAAGATAACCCGCCTTCTTAAGAGCCGGACGAAAGTCGGCATCAGCACGCAAAAGCGCTCTTGATATACCATGCCTTATAGCACCTGCCTGACCTGTAAATCCGCCTCCATGTACGTTTACACGCACATCAAATTTTGAAAGCATCTCAGTAAGCACCAGCGGCTGGCGTACTATAACCTTAAGTGTTTCAAGTCCAAAATAATCATCAATATCTCTTTTGTTTATAGTAACTTTACCTGTTCCGGGTAAAAGATATACTCTGGCAATGGATTTTTTTCTTCTGCCTGTTCCATAAAGTTTGTTGTCAACCATTATTTTTATCTCCTTTACCTTTTAATTTCCAGCACTTCAGGTTTCTGTGCCTCATGTTTATGCTTATCACCTGCATACACATGAAGTTTAGTATACATTCTGTTTCCAAGCGGTCCCTTTGGCAACATCCTCTTAACTGCAAGCTCAACAACCCTCTCAGGCTTGTTTGCAATCATATCTTTAAGCTTGGTCTCCTTCATACCGCCTACATATTCGGAATGTCTGTAGTAAATTTTCTGATCAAGCTTCTTGCCTGTAACCTTAATTTTCTCTGCATTTATAATTATAACATAATCACCACAGTCAGCATGCGGTGTAAATATTGCTTTGTTCTTGCCTCTCAATACGGCTGCAACCTGTGATGCAAGCCTTCCAAGTATGCATCCGTCTGCATCAACGACATACCATTTTCTGTCGACCTTGTCCGGATTCGGCATAAAAGTATTCATATTTTGACCTCCATTAATGATCTCATATATCTATATAAACCATAAAAACCGGTACTGACAGCACCTTATTCGATATTATTAAAATAATGCCTTTTCGTATATGAATTACATAAATATATATACACTAAAATATTCTCACAATCATTTATTAAAGCTAATTTTTAAACTGATTTTATATAACCGCTTTAACTAATCTTATATACATAAGCCTATTATGTAAAGATCCGACTGTCATTACAGACAATGCTTTCCGGGGCATTGGAATAAGCAAAAATCTCTAACGCCACAGCTTGTAATTATACATTTTACTGATATTCCTGTCAAGCATTAACTTTTTTGAAAAATTTCTACTTTAAAAATTTTTTCAAAAAATACAAGCCAGCCTTAACTACAATCTATTTAATCTGCTATCATTTCAGCAATATCCTCTATTGAGATTTTATAAATAGCATCCTTCATGCCGTTTCTTACAAAGGCATCATACACTGCTTCCCTGCTATAGGCACATCCTTTTAAAGCTGCCGTTATATCCGCCGCATCAAGTATACTGAAAAAATCTCCATATACGGATGCCGATTCTATCTTACCATGTATTACATCAAGTTTAAATACGATCTTTCCGCCTTCAAATCTTGCACTTCTTTCTATATTAAATCTGGGATTGCTGCCATATATACTTTCCCAGTTATTAAATTTGGAATCTGACAGAGCTTTTATACACACATCATCTTCATGTGTTATATCATATACTTCACTTCTTTTTGCGCCGCTCAGTATAGATGAAACCATAGCTTCTTTAAAATCTTCAGGCTGTATATCAATACTCTGCCCTTTACTATCTACGGTGTATTCGGATATATTTGCAACTCTGTCCCGTATTGATTTAATACTTTTTGATATTATCTTATAACTGTCAACCGTAGTTGCATTTACCATGCTCTCAATATCAGTGTTAAATAAAAGTGAACCATGATGTATTATACTGTTTCCAAGTCTATACTGTGCGTTTCCTGAAATTTTTTTACCATTTATACACAGGTCATTTCTTCCGTTGAACTCTGCCTTTATGCCAAAAGATGCCAGTGCATCTATTACAGGTGATATATATCTTCTGAATTCTATAACATTTTCAGTATTTTTATCAATAAAAGTAAACTGCCAGCCTCCCATATCGGTATATATAGTTCCGCCTCCACTCATGCGGCGCACTATATTTATATTGTGTTCTTTAACATACGGTATATTTATCTCTTCTGCAACATTCTGGTATTTCCCGACCATAATAGTCGGCGAAGTCCTCCAAAACAGAAATACTGTATCATCAAATGTTTTTTTATCTGCAAAGTAATGTTCACAACCGAAATTATAATATACATCACAGGAGCCTGTATCAATATAAATCATGTATATCCTCCAAAGCTTCCCATGCCCTGTATGAACTCCTTGCAAGCGGAGCCGAGGCAACATGTTTAAAACCTTTTGCAAGTGCGATTTCCTTATATCTGGCAAAATCTTCAGGGGTTGCATATCTTGCCACCGGATAATGCGCAGGTGTCGGCTGGAGATATTGACCTATAGTAAGTATATCACAGCCGGTGTCAAGAACATCATCAAGCAGCACATTTATCTGTTCTTCAGTTTCACCGAGACCTACCATAAATCCGGTCTTTACTCTCATCTCAGGAGCCTTATCCTTACAGTACCTGAGCACTCCAAGTGAGCTTTCATAACCTGCCTGCGGTCTTATCTCCTTTTGCAGCTCCTTTACGGTTTCAACATTGTGATTAAGCACATCAGGTTTAACTTCAAGGACTATATCAAGTGAATTGCGATCTCCCTTCATATCTGAAATAAGAGTTTCAACAGTTGTGTGAGGACAAAGCTCTCTTATGGCATTTACCGTATTTGCAAACTGCCGTGCACCTCCGTCAGGCAGATCGTCTCGTGTTGAACATGTAAGCACAACATGCTTAAGGTGAAGATGCTTTACCGCCTTTGCCACATTCTCAGGCTCCTGCGGGTTTGGAGGCATAGGTCTGCCGCAGCATACATTACAGAAGCGGCAGTTTCTTGTACATATACTACCAAGTATCATAAAGGTAGCTGTATGCTTGCGGTAACATTCTCCAAGATTGGGACAGTTTGCCTCCTTACATACAGTGTTTAAGTTAAGATCTCTCATAAGTTCCGCAACTTCGTCTATCGCTTCCTGATTATACCTTACTTTAAGCCAATCGGGTTTTTTCTCTATCATAATAGCCTCCTTAAATATAGTTGTGCATCCTGTTACAAATTTATACAGCCTCCTGCTTTTCCTCTACCAATGCCACAGGCAGCAGTACATCCACTGTATCGCCTTCTTCATAAAGCTTTGACTTAAGTACACCGTCATATGAAGATTCAACCTGTGTTACAACCTTATCCGTTTCTATCTCATAAACAGGCTCGCCTGATTTTATCTCATCTCCCACTTCCTTAAGCCATGCACATAAAACAGCCTTTTCCATCTCAGGTCTAAGTTTAGGCATTAAAAGTTTCTTTTCCATAATTAAATCCTCGCTTATATATTTTTTTATATTTATATCTTATATTTATAAATCTGCACCGTTTTATAGATAAACATCATTGAGTGCTTCCCGTGCGAAACCGCATGGACTTTATACTGCCCTATATGATTTTATTTATACACACTTTTCATCTAATTGTGCCACAAGCTTCTTAAACTGCTTTACACCGCTATTATGCAACTTTAGATATTATAGAAACAGCATGCAGGGCTGCTTAATTACATGACTGCCAAATCACTGTTTATTAAATCATTTTACATAATAAGCTGCATTAAAGTCTCTTTATCAGCATTAACCTCATCTACACTTTTAGCTTTATCATTTACATTTTCTAAAACCGATGAAATATTTTTTTCAAATACATCAGGGTCAAATCTGGCACCGTCAAATACAGATGAAGCTTTGCACCGGTCAATAAAGGAAGAAGTAATTTTAAAATCACTTACAATGCCCTTCTTTGCACTGTATGATATCTCAATAGGAACATTTTTAAAAACTCCCTCTCTTTTAAACTCAAAAGCCGGTGTCTTTCCCCATGTCCATTCCCAGCTTTTATATTTCTCATCGGCAAGCAGCTTAATCTTTTCCGTATGCTCCGACTCAAGACGTATATATCTCGTCTTTTCCCGTACGAGCTGTAAAAGAAATGCCTCACAGAAAGCCTCTATATCCGGTTTTACATGCTCCTTACAGGTACTTTGAGTCTCCATAGCGGTATTTATATTATAAATCTCATTATCTTTACAAACAGCATACTTAAAAATGTCCTCATCATAAGTATTTTTTCTTGCCGTCATGCCGTCCGGGGTAAAATATTCATTTATATTTGTTACTCTGCATATAGCGGATTCCGAAGCGCTGGTTGCAAAATTGTTGCTTTTATTTTTTGTGGTTATCTCATCAAGCAGTGCAAGCTCCGAGCTGAAAAGCAGGGTTCCATGGTGAAGTACACGCCCGCCTGAAACTTTCTGTGCACTTCCTGATATTTTCCTGCCTTCAATCGCTATATCACATAGGCGATCATGACATGCAGGTATGCCCAGATTATTAAGTGCCCTTACTACACGTTCCAAAAAGTATTCATAATTAACAAATCCGCCCTCAAACCTGTCTCTGGCACAGACCATAGTATAGTTTACATTACCCGGGTCATGATAAACCGTACCCCCTCCGCTCATTCTGCGAATTACAGGTATGCCCGCTTTTCTAAGTGCATGAATATTAACTTCCCGGCATATATTCTGATAACAGCCTACTACAACAACCGGGCTGTTTCTCCATATAATTACCAAATCATCATTATTAAATACATTAAAAACATATTCTTCAAATGCCTGATTGTAATATGGATCATATGAATCATTAATAAAAACAATCATTATGATTACCAATCTTTTTTCGCTTTATTTATTAAACCAATATAATAAATATAATGGCATTGCTATAATTTTATCATTTTTAAGACTGTCAGTCAATGTATTTTAAAGATTATATACTGCATTTTATACTTTAAAACACTTTTTTATTCTCGTTTTTTGGTATAAATATACAATCAATTACAAACTCCTTAATAATCCTCTTATAAATTCAGTAGTAATTTTTATATTTAATCCATATATTCTATTTCAACAAGTGTCAGCCCTTTTGCAGGCATAGTCTGCCCTGCCAATCTCCTGTTTTTTGCGGCAAAAATCTCTTTTATATATAAGGGAGGATATACTCCCATACCTACTTTTATAAGTGTTCCCGCAATTATTCTTATCATATTATATAAAAAACCGTCTCCGCTTATTGCTATCGTTATCATATCATCATCTTTTAATACCTCAAGCGAATGTATGGTTCTTACCGGGGACTGTGCCTGAGTTTTCTGAGAGCAAAAGCTTGTAAAATCATGTGTCCCTATAAAATATCCTGCCGCTTCATTCATCTTGTCAATATCGAGCCTGAAATAACAAAAATGTGCATACAGTCTTTCCGTAGGTATATTTATTTTTCTGTTAAGTATCCTGTATATATAAGTTTTGATACAATCACATTTTCTGGGATGCCATTTTTTCTCAACCTCATAGGATTCCTGTATCCTTATATCATCAGGAAGTCTCTGATTAAGGGCAAATGCAAATTTTCCCGCATCCATCTTCATATCTGTATCAAAGACTGCTACATTTCCAAATGCATGTACACCTGAATCGGTACGGCTTGCACCTATAACCTCTATTTCCTCACCGCACAAAGAGGAGGCTGCTTTGTTAAGCACCTCCTCTATTGTAACACCGTTTGGCTGTTTTTGCCAACCACAGTAATTTGTGCCATCATATGACACTATAAGCTTTATTCTCCTCAATGCACACATAATGATAAATACCGCCTGAATTTAAATATACTCTAAGTGAAATATTGTTAAAAGTCAAAATAATATGCCAAGTGCAATCGCCGCAAAAAGATATATAAATAAAACACAATAAGCTATATAATCAGCTTTTTTATATATAAGCGGTTTCATTTTGGTTCTTCCGGCACCGCCATGGTAACACCTTGCCTCCATTGCCATAGCAAGGTCGGTAGCTCTCCTGAATGCTGATATAAAAAGCGGTACAAGCAGAGGGATCATAGCTTTTGCTTTCTGTATAAGATTGCCTTTTTCAAAATCAGCTCCTCTTGCCATCTGTGCTTTCATTATTTTATCGGTTTCTTCTATAAGCACAGGTATAAATCTGAGTGCTATAGACATCATCATCGCTATCTCATGTACCGGAACCTTTATAACTTTAAGAAAACCAAGCCCCTTTTCAAGACCGTCAGTAAGTGCATTCGGAGTGGTTGTAAGAGTCATAACGGATGAGCCTATCATAAGATATATAAGCCTTAATCCCATAAAAAGTGCAAGGATTATCCCCTGTCTTGTAGCTTTAAATATCCAGATTTTAAACACGACATCACCCTCAGTAAGAAATATATTAAACCCTACACTGACCAGCAGCAGCAGCACCACTGTTTTAAGTCCTCTTACCATAAACTTAAACGGTACCTTTGAAAGTAAAATTACTCCTAATAAAAAAGCAGTTGAAAGTATATATCCCGGAACCGAATCGCCTATAAAAAGCGCTATCAAAAAAATCATGGTCCCAAAGAGCTTAACTCTGGGATCAAGTCTATGTAAAACTGAGTCTACCGGATAATACTGCCCTAAAGTTATATCCCTTATCATATTTTATATGTCGTCCAAACCTTTATTATTTTTTAAAAGTCCCAAGATAGCTTCCCTCGCCTCCTCTATAGTAGTTATACCTTCATCAAGGTCAAGCCCCTCTTCCCTGAGTCTTTTTATTATATAAGTTATCTGAGGAGCACTTAAACCTATCTTTTCAAGCTCTTTATAATGCCTGAAAATTGCCTTTGGAGTATCGTCAAAAACCTTTCTGCCATCGCTCATAACCATAAGTCTGTCAACATATTTTGCCACATCTTCCATACTATGCGATACAAGCACAACACTCATATGTTCAGACTCACGCAGCTGACTTACCTTATCAAGTATTTCATCACGTCCTCTAGGATCAAGCCCGGCAGTAGGTTCATCAAGTACCAGAATCTCCGGCTTCATCGCCAGTACACCTGCTATGGCTACTCTCCTTTTTTGTCCTCCTGAAAGCTCAAAAGGTGATTTTTTATAAAAATTTTCAGGGATGTCTACTATTGAAAGTGCATAACGTGCTCTTTCCTTTGCCTGTTCATCATCAAGCCCCTGATTTTTAGGACCGAAACATACATCAGTCAATACATCTATCTCAAAAAGCTGATGTTCCGGATACTGAAATACCAGGCCTACCTTTTGCCTAAGCTTCTTCATATCATAACCCTCAGAATATATGTCGGTATCATGAAAAAATATCTTTCCTGAAGTCGCCTTTATAAGTCCATTCATATGTTGTATAAGTGTAGATTTTCCCGAACCCGTATGCCCTATTATCCCTATAAATTCTTCATTTTTTATATCAAAACTCACATCTTTTACTGCATAATGTTCAAATGCCGTATCACGGGAATATATATAATTTAACTTCTCCGCTCTCATTATAATATCTTTTTTTGCGTCTTTTGTCATTGTTTAATCCCTTGTTTTATAGCAGGCATAAGATATTTTACAAATTCATCTATGTCAAGTATACCTTCAGGAAGATCAAGTCCTGCCATCTTCAACTCATGTGCAAGCTCTGTAACTTGAGGCACATCAAGTCTATATCTTTTAAGCTCATCAACATGTGAAAAAATCTCCGTCGGCGTACCGTCCATAACTATATTTCCATCATCCATAACTATAACTCTGTCAGCTTTTATCACTTCTTCCATATAGTGGGTAATTAAAACGACCGTTATATTTTCCTGTTCATTAAGCTGTCTTACGGTATTTATGACTTCCTTTCTGCCGTTCGGATCAAGCATGGCTGTAGGTTCATCAAGCACTATACATTTAGGCTTCATCGCCATAATTCCCGCTATTGCCACTCTCTGCTTCTGACCACCCGAAAGTTTATTTGGAGATTTAAGACGATATGCCGTCATTCCTACCGCCTTCAAGCTCTCATCAACTCTTTTCCATATATCATCAGTTGTTACACCTATATTTTCAGGTCCAAATGCCACATCTTCTTCAACTATATTGCCTATAATCTGGTTGTCGGGATTCTGAAAAACCATACCTACAGTTTTTCTTATATTAAGGAGACTTGAATCATCTGCCGTATCCATTCCCGAAACCCACACAGTTCCCTCCGTAGGAAGCAGTATTGCATTTATGTGCTTTGCAAATGTAGACTTCCCCGAACCGTTATGTCCAAGTATGGCAACAAAATCCCCCTCTTTTATATCAAGGTCAAGATTGTCTATGGCACGGCTTACTTCATCAATGTTATCCTGCTCGTCCCGGCTTATATATTCAAAAATAAGCTTTGCAGCCTTTATAATGCCCATAATTCTCCATAATTTAGTTTTTATTCTATATTATATTTAACTGCTAAAAAACCCTCAAGACCTTTATGGCTTTGAGGGCTTCCACGTGCGTGAGAAGATTCGAACTCCCGACACCTTGGTCCGTAGCCAAGTGCTCTATCCAGCTGAGCTACACACACATTGCACAGTTAGATATAATAGACTACTAATCAGATTTTGTCAAGGATATTGAAATTTATTTGGCATATTCTTATAAAAAATTTGTAATAATGTCTTATTAAACTGCAAATAAAAATGTCCCGGAGATGGTATATTTACTGCCCTAAAGTACAAATAAATTTTTCATATCCGCATAAGTACAGTAAATATTTTATAAATTCACCACATTTATAGGCTTGCCGTCCAAAAATGCCTTTATATTGGCGTATGTAGCATCAAGTATTCTCTGTCTTGATTCTTTTGAAACCCATGCTATATGCGGCGTTATAATTACATTTTTTGCCTTTAGCAGTGGATTATCCGCTCTTATCGGTTCCTGTGCGACCACATCAAGCCCTGCCGCATATACTTTGCCGCTGTTTAACGCCTCTGCAAGATCTTCTTCAACTATAAGCTGTCCACGGCTTGTATTTATAATTATAACCCCGTCTTTCATCTTTTTAATGCTGTTTTTATTTATCATACCTTTTGTTTCCTCAAACAGAGGGCAGTGTAAGAGTATGACATCTGATCTCTCAAGCAGTTCATCAAAGCTTACGTATACGGCAGCTTTTTCCCCTTCTTTGTTTTTACTTCTGCTGAAGGCTATAACCTCCATACCAAGTGCCTTTAAAAGTGCGGCACTCGCTCTTCCTATCTTGCCGAGTCCTATGATTCCGGCAGTCTTGCCGTACAACTCAATCATAGGATAATCCCAATAGCAAAAATCTTCACTTTTTTCCCATCTTCCATTTTTTACAGTCATATCATGATGACCGTAAAAAGAGCATACTTCAAGAAGAAGCCCGATTGTAAACTGGCTTACCGTATTGGTTCCGTAAGATGGCACATTTGAGAGAGGAATACCTTTTTCAGCCGCATACTTATAATCAACTATATTATAACCCGTACCGAAAACAGCTATAAATTTAAGGTTTTTGCACCTGTCAATAACCTGTGCATTTACAGGTGTTTTATTTACAATAGCTATCTGTGCATCTCCTATCCTTTCAGCTATAAGATCTATATCTGTACAGGGGGTTCTGTCATAGATAGCAACATCCCCCAGGCTTTTTATCTTTTCCCAGCTTAAATCACCCGGATTTTCAGTGTAGGCATCTAAAATAACTATTTTCATATAAACCTCCATTACGCCGCCTTTAGCCGACGGCACAAATAGTGATGAAAAGTATTTTTCACATTAATCTCTTTATAACTTAGCATAAGAGCTGAAATAAATTATAACTATAAAAACCCCTGACAAAACCAGGGGTTTTAGAAGCTGATGACGGGAATCGAACCCGTGACCTCCTCACTACCAATGAGGTGCGCTACCGACTGTGCCACATCAGCCTACAACTCCATGATATTAGCATAGCAGGCTGTATTTGTCAATTCATTTTCCAACTGAGTTCACAAATTTATAAGCCACATATGCCACCGTCTTAAGGCAGGCTTAATAAAGTATGTATATTAATTTAATTTTTTCTTTCAGTGCCTCGTACACTGCGTTTTCCTCATATGCAATGCAGTCTGCTACATAGTTACACCAAAATATCCGCCCACATATGTCGAAAAAATATACACTTTTAATTTTCATATCTATTTACTTTAAGCCTGATTATTAAAGCCACTGTATAAATGCCGTTTTGTCCGTGCTGTTATACCCCGCCTTTTTATAAAAGTCCAATATACCTTTCTCCTTTGCACCTGTCAAAAGCATCATTTTATAGCAATTATTTTTTATCGCTATTTCCTTAGCATAATCAAGACATTCCGTTGCATAGCCTTTCCCCCGATAGAGCCCGTTTGTAACTACATTTTCAATAAATGCATACGGTCGCACGTTTCTTGTCAAATTCGGAATAATAACACAAACGCAAGATGAAATTATTTTTCCGTTTATCTCATTAACAATAATATGATGATTCTTATCTTCAATAATTGTATTCCATGTATACTGTAAATGTTTAGTATCTTCCGGAATATCCTTCTCGTGTAAAAACAAATATAAATTCAATAGCTCATATAAGTCTTCTTTAAATGCTTCTCTTACCATAAATAGCCTCTTTATAAATTCAAAATATCAAATGCTGCTTTCAAAACTCCGTTTTTTGCCTGTACATAAGATAAATAAAGAATATAAAAATGCATAATACCGAACATCAAAGCATGAAAAACTCCCACTATGCAGAATACTTTTGCGGATGATTCCAATTTTACCCGTTCTTTTTCCGTTTTCGCCTTCACAGCATTTTTCTCAAAAACATATGCCATTAAATGCCAAAAAAGTGTAATCAGCAAAATAGCTACAGGCAAAATAAAGCTTTCCGTCTTATTTCCCCATCTATCCACAATTCCCTCCAAATCATAATGAGCAGGTATTTTATCCGGTATAAACTGAAATACTGTAATTGTAACTACCATAGGAAGCACTGCAATAATCCACATAATCTTTTTCATTTCTTTTCCTCCGAACCTGTTAACCAAGTTTGGGTAATCTCTACTGGTAAGAGTTCTGCTGCGAATTCTTTTCTATTCTCCGATATTATAGCATTTTAGCCTGCTTTTTTCTATTCGGAATTTACCCTGTTTTTCCGGTTTTATTATGATAATACTGTTACAATAACACCAAAGTATTATTCCGATATATTTTTATATTATTCCGATAATTAGATATGCTCATTTTTGTATAAATAATCTAATTGATAACCAATACTTAGAGTATATTATATATAACTAAAACACTGAATATAAAATACTGAATACCTAAAATATAAATACTAAAAAAAAATAAAACCTTGTCTAAAATCAAATAAAAATACATACACTCAAACAAAACATCATTGACAGTGTAAAAATTTTATGATATTCTTAAAAAAATATTAAGAATATCAGCTAAAACTTAAGGATTAATAAATCATCAAAACAGTCGGATATTTATATATTTATGTACGTTTAAATAATTAGATA
>ERZ773043.281-NODE-281-length-29418-cov-12.597997_pt1 | contig 29418 bp, 23 predicted proteins | sample MGYA00580636_ERZ773043 | MGnify/ENA primary metagenome ERZ773043 (study PRJEB29015, sample SAMEA2737992) | human oral metagenome | biome: human oral; feature: human-associated habitat; material: dental | place: China | collected 2065 ...
TCCTGTTTAATATTATTATAGCAAATAATACGATTATTACCCAAAGTTTATACATTAGTTCCCGTGCTGTTAAATATAAATTTAATTTTAAAAATAAGTATACAAAAAATGGTACAAAAAGATTATCCAGACCATTCCATGAAATGACTTCAAGAATCATTGTAAGGATACTTAAAAGCAGGGAAACAAGCACGATGTTTATGCTGCCAATATCACTGAAGAATAAAAAGAAATTTATACATATAAAATATGTTGTAAGAAAGAATGTTACCGAGCCTTCTATCGACTTCGTTCCAAATCCCGTATTAAATTTATACTTGCTGTAAAATTCCCCTATAAGAGCCGCAAAGGCATCAGAAAGCATAAGAATTATAAGCGGAAGGGCGTACATTACCTTATTATCACTTGAAACAAGCCATAATCCCAAAATACTCATAATAAAGTATATATCCCCTAAAGTCTTCCTATTTTTTGTTTCCAGCACCTTTTTAAATCCTGTCACTTTATTTTTTACAATTCGTATAGAAACAAGTAGTATAAGAAATACTATCCCAAGTATTACAACCGAGCTTTTTCTTTCAAAGATAAAAGGAAGTGTCAGCCCACCAATTCCTGAGCCTATATGCAGAATCTTCCTTATAAATTCCGAATTAAGTTTTTCGCTTTTTTCAAGCTTGTTAAGCAGAAGAAAAAATAGTATAAAAGCCGCCAGAACAAATATCATTTTAATTATTTCCATTTTTTATCACCTTTTCCACTACAAAATCCGTATAGAAAAATGTCATATCCTTTTCATGAAGCTTCCTATCCAGCTCCTTCATCCTTTCATATTTTTCTCCATTTACATTTGTTTCTTTTCCAGTAACTGCTATTTCGCTATCCGTCTTTTTATAATCAAGTTTTTCTGAATTTCTTTCAACTATTAGGTTCCAGTATGCCAATAAGGCATTGTCTTCAGCATTGTCATAAATTTTTTCCATTAATTTACTGTAATTTTCGGCTGACATATACTCAAATATGTCACTTAAATTAAATTTATTTATTTTAAAATCAATCTGATCCAGATATTCTTCAACAGAACTTTGGAAAATTTCCACCTTATGAAGATTTTTTCTGATTTTATCAAAATTTTCTTTTCTAAGAAAATAAGGAAGACAATCCTTACGGTAATTTCCTGTCAGAATATAGTTAATATAGGGATTCTCATATGGATTTAACTCACAGATGGCATATCTGCTTCTTTCCTTCATTTCCTCAGAGATATTTTTTTCTGCATATCTGAAAAATTCCTTATCCCTTCCCAGTTTTCCAACCACATATTTTGAAAAGAACAGCTTAAACATCAGTTTCCACCTGAAATTATTCCAGTGTTTATCATAATATTCCATTCTTTCCTGTTTGGATTTTTTTTCAAGAAGTTTTTCTATCCGTTTTTTACTGTGTACAAAAGGAAGTATCTTTTCCCTGAAAATTTTAAAAAACTTTTCAAATTTTCCGGTATGTATTATTCCTTTTTCTATTGCCTCCTTATTAAAATCCCAGTATTCTTTCACTTCTTTATCAAGATTTTCTTTTATCCTGTCATACATTTCAATTCTTTTATCAGATTTCATTACTCCCATGAACTCAAGCATTTCTTCATAGGACAGGCTGTTAAAAACTTCCTTTTTCAACTTTGCGAGTGCTATCTGAGGAAAACTTATATCAAGTGCCACCACTTTCTTTGGATTTTCTGCAAGCATGGAAAATACATTATCTCCCGCAGACAGTATTCCAAAACATATATCATTTTCCTGTATATTAAGACTTTCGAGTAAAACCTCTGTATCTTCCCAGCATTGGGAATACCTTATCAAAGAAAAATCAACCCTGTTTTCTTTTACTTCACTTTTCACCTATACTTCCTCCAAATTTATCTGTATAAAATTTTTAATCAGTTTTTTTCTGATTTTATATTTCCTCCAATTTTTTTATTATTCCCGTACTTCCGTCAAACTGTACAAAATCTCCCGTTTTTAAAGCAGTTGTTGCTCCCTGCACTCCAACTATGGCAGGTATATTCATTTCACGTGAAATAATTGCACTATGAGACAAGAGACTCCCCTTTTCCACTATAAGCCCCTTTAATAAAGGAAAAACCATAACCCAGCTCGGATCCGTAGATTTTGTAACGACAATATCTCCATCTTTAACTTCTGTATTCATAGGATTTAATACAATCTTTACTTTCCCCCTGACTACTCCTTTGCTGCATCCTGTTCCTCTAAGAATATTTTTATCTTCCTGTTCATTTCCTGTTAAATCTTCATAATGGAAGTTTTCCCCTAAAAATCCTCTCGTTAGAAATCTGTCAGGAAGGACAGCTCCTTCTTCATATCCCTTATACTTTTCTTTTCTTAAGTCTATCAGCTTTTTTAAGTCTGTATCAATTAGTGCACCGTCTATCAGTCCAAAAATTTCATCTATTGTCAGATAAAATACATCCCTTTCATGAACTATTATATTTTCTTCCTTTAGATAGACTCCCATTTTTTTCATAATTTTTCTGACCATTCCAAAAACCTTTGTCCTTTCATATCGCAGGTTTTCCCTTAATCGAATAAACTTTTTTGCATAGGATATTGTTTTTTTCAGTATAAATTTTTTCAACGGACTGATTTTGAGATTTTCATATATCTTTTTCTGTTCCTCTGAAATATTTCTTTTACTGTGTTCTGCCGATTCCTTCATCATTGAAATTGAATATACCATCCTGATTAGAAATAATGGATCTTCCCTCAATGTCAATGCTTCAAGCTTCAGCTCATGTACCGTCCTGTCTCCAAATTTTTCCATATATTCTTCCAGTAATGTATTAAATTCTTTATTCCCAGTTAAATTTTCAATATTGACATCTGTTACCGCTTTTTCAATTACTCCTCTTATTTCATTCTGTAAAGCTTTATCCTTTTTTATTATACTGCTCATTTTCATAATATATTTTGAAGGCTCGACACTTATCATGTCACTTCCTTCCTGAGCAATAAGAATATTATGTACTTCTTCAAAATTTTCCTTTATATATTTTTTCGCTACTTTTTTTGAAAGACCAAACCATACCATTACAAGAAAATCATTTATAATAGGTATTTCCCAGTTTTTTAAAAATTTATTTTCAAGAAACTTGTAATATTTTTTTAAGTCCTTTACGCTTTTTTCTTCCAGCCTGCTATTTTTACCATTTAGGTTTTCGTCTATGAGCTTATAAAACTTTTCAGCCTTATTCTCAATAAGGAACATATTTAAGAATAGTGTTGTCCCTGCCTTCAGTTTTTCAATCCTGTTTCTGAATCTTTCCCACGAAGACATTTTTTCTTCCGCTTCCAGAAGGTTTTCGTTTATATCTTCTTCTGACAGTTCCTTTTTCACTCCCATCATCTGCTCCATAAATTTACTGTTATTACGTGAATTAGGAAACAGCATGAGAAGTTTGTACCAGTTTATCAGATTATAGTAAACCCTTCCCTTCAGGAGTCCAAGCATATTATCATATACAACCTGATAGCTTTCAACAACCTTCGGAGGTACTCCCGTAATTTCTGAAAATCTTTTATATACGTCGGAATAGGCTTTTCTTATAAAGCTGAAGGTAAGAGGAAGTGTAATTTCAGGATAGCTTTCTACAATATTACTGTTGTCCCATATTATTGTATTTGATGTTTTTTCATTTAATTTTTTTAACGTAGTTACAGGTCTTGACTGCAATATATAAAGTTTCCCCTTTTCAAATGCCCATTCCATATCCTGAGGCTTTCCATAATATTTTTCAATATTTATAATATTTTCTCCAAGCTCCTGTACTTCACTGTCGTTTAGCACTTCATCTTCAATATTTATTTCTTCTATCTTTACTTTCTTATTTTCAAAATCTAAAATCTGTCTTATTTTTTTTGTTCTTATTTCCTTTTTAATTTCCTTCGTTTTTTTATTATATATAAACAGATCTCCATTTTCATCTCCATCAACTATACTTGTTCCCAGCCCATAAGTTCCTGAAATTACTATTTCATCATAATTTCCATTTACGGGATTTACGCTGAATCCGACTCCTGCCTTTTCAGAATTTACCATTTCCTGAATTATTACTGCCGGAACATTTATTTCATTGTTTATTTTTCCTTCTTTTCTATATTTCATGACATGCGAGGAAAAGGAAGAAATCCATACTTCCTTCACTTTTTCCATTATATTTTCTTTTTTTATATATAGATATGTTTCAAACTGACCTGCAAATGAAAAATTGCTGCTGTCTTCCTCTATTGACGAAGATCTTACTGCATAGTAACTTTCTTCATTTAGTGCATTTTCTATTTCCTTTTCAAATTCTTCCCTAATTTTATGATTTTTTATAATTCTAATTATATTTTCAATTTTTCTTTCGGCATTCTCGCTAAATACAGCATCCCAATCCTTAATTTCATCATTATTTCCTGCTTCTTGATTGTATATTTCAATTTCTTTTAGTATAATTTCCTTAAAATATCTGTTAGTGATGACTGAAAAATATGGCACATTAAATCCATCGGCAGCAAGTTCAAGCAAATTTTGAGCCTTTTTACCTATTTTTTCCTCAAATACTGTATTTTCATTATGATTTTTTAATTTATCAATATTATAAATATATTTCATCATTTATTTTCCTTTTCTAAAAATTCTATTTTTCATTATATTATACCTCATTAAACTTATTTTTTAAAATTTTATGCTATATATTGTTATTAATATTTTTTTATTTATTAAAAAGAGCTTAAGCTTTCTTCCTGAAAATAATTTTTAAAAAGTCATTATTTTAATAAAAGCAGTATAGGTAGAAATGATTTAGAGCAACTGGATAATTAAAAAAATTTAATGAAAAAGAGGGGATTTTTATTTTCCTCTTTTTTTGTTAATAGTAATAGAAATTGTTGATAAAATATAGTATACTGAATTAAGAAAAGAAAAAAGTTATAAAATTGTAGATTTTTAAATTTTGTAGATGGAGAAAAGATGATAAAAATAGATGTAGATGAGAGAAAGTGGAAGAAAATAAAAGAAGAACATTCGGAATGGTATTGTAAAAAAATATTTCCTAAAGTTAAAAAAGCATTTGAAGAATTAAAAAAACTATACGAAGATAAGTTTTCTGATTATCAAGAGTTGGAAAGATATGTAGAAATGCTAAAAAAAATAGTAGCAGAAGAGAAAGGGTTTGTTATAAAAGAAGAATTATTTTTGTATTATAAAATTAACGAAATAGAAAAATTAAGAAATTTAATGCAAAAAGTAGGAAAGAAAAAAAGTGTTTTAGAAGTATGTTTTGAAAAATTAAATATATCTGAAGAATATTTGCCAAATCAACTTTTTTGTTATGAAAAATTACAAAATGGCAATAAAGATTGGGGTAGACATAAATTATTATCTTTAATGAAAATAGAAGTATGTCCATATTGTCAAAGGAATTATATTAGTAGTTATGAAGAGAATAACGATAATAAACCTGAAGAAAATAATGATAAAAAAACAACAGCAACTTTAGATCATTTTTATCCAAAGGCAGATTATCCATTTTTAGCTTTATCTTTATATAATTTTATACCTAGTTGTTATGTCTGTAATACTGTATTTAAAAATGGTAAAGAAGTACAAATTTATCCATATGAAGAAGGTTTTGATGAATTAGGAGTAAAATTTAGGATTTCAGGAAAAGTTATAAATGAAATTTTAGGAGAAAAAAATTCTGATTTTTCAGTAAAAATTGATTGTAAAAATATTGAAGATAAAGAAAAAAAAGACAAAGTAGAAAATAGTATTCGAAATTTAGGATTAGACAGAGTATATAAAAAATCACATAATCAATATATTCAAGATTTATTGTATACTATTGAGAAATATCCAGAAAATTATTTAGAGGCTTGTGGAGAGATGTTTGAAAATGATAATAACAAGAAAAAACAGCTTGAAGAATATTTTAAAGATATTGTGAAAGAGCCGTATAGAAAAAGAATAGAAAATGGAGAGCCTTTGGCGAAATTGACTAAAGATATTTTAGAGGAATTTGATATAAAAATTTAAGGAGGATACGAAATGTTTCCAATATATATGTGGGTAAAAGAATATAAAGGGCTGGAAAATTTTGGAATTACTTTTGATAATAATTATGAAATTAAGTATAATAGAGATAAAGACACGTTATCAATCAATAAAAAATGTGAATCTACAAATAATAATATAGAAAATTTTTATTCTATTGATAAAAAGAAAGGAAATATAGATAGTGTTAATTTATTGATTGGGAAAAATGGGAGCGGGAAGACAAGTATCTTAGAAATGTTGAACTTAGGTGTTAATGAAACTGATTTAGAAGAAATTAATTGTATAGTTCTTTATAAATCCAGCATCAATGACGAGGTTTTTTTGCTCGAAAAAGATGGATTATCAGAATTTATAAAAATAAAAGTACCGCAAGAGATAAAAGTTATAGAGGAATTCTTTAAATATCATGAAATTCAAGATAAAGAAAATTACAAAAAAAATATAGGGATAATAAAATTTTCTCTTAAAGAAAAAGAACTAACTTCTTCTGAAAGAGAAAACGACTCTATATTTGCACAAACAGAAATAGTTACATACAAAGCAAATATTGGATTAGAAAATGGAAGTAAAAAATACATATATGATTATTTAACTAAAATAAAACAAGAAAAAAATAATGATAACTTTAAAAATGTATATTTCACATTATTAATTCCTGATTTATACTTTAAATTAAAAAATTCAAATGAAGCAAAAATAGTAATGAGCTTTTATAAAATTGATAACGATAATGAGATTTTTAAGTTATATGACGATACGGAAAACGATAGTTTAAAAGATATGATTTTAAATAATTGTTTTAATTATATTTATTTAATTATGGTATTAGGAGCTTTAGAATACTGTAATGAAAAAAATCTTTCTAAAGAAATTTTTTATGAAAAGAAAAAAAAGTTGTTAAAATTATTAATTGATAAATCTCCAGATGAAAAATTTAAGATATTATTAAAAAAATTTGAAAGATTATCAAAACTGTTTGGTGAATCAATTAAATTTGGTGAAGATTATAAAATTCTTGAAGATAATATAGCTGTTATAGGTAAGACTATAGAAAAAAGTAATAAGATATATATTCAAGATAATAAATATATAGTTAACTTTAAAGATAGCAAACAAATTATAGATTTATTAAAAAAATATGATGATTTTCATATTCCAAATTTTGAAAACAAAGTAGCCTTATTCTTTAAAGAGATGGAATATATACAAATAAAAGAAGAAGGATTAAGTGATGGAGAAAGAATAAAATTACAGTATTTTTCAACCATTTATGGATATTTAAAAGGAGAATTAAAAAATAAAGAATACATTACATTTTTATTTGATGAAGTAGAAACTTATTTACATCCCGAATGGAGCAGAAGATTTCTATATGAATTAATAGAGGAATTAGAAAAGTATGAAGATAAAAAGTTTAAATTGATTTTTGCAACACACAGTCCTTTTCTAATAGCAGATGTTTTAGCAAAAGACTGCATTTATTTAAGTAAAAATAAAAAAGGTAAAATTAAGGCTGAGATTAAAGAGGATGTGAAAACTTTTGGGGCTAATATTATTGATTTGTTTAAAAATACTATGTTTTTAGAATCGACTTTTGGGAAGTTTGCTACTGAAAAGATTAAAGAGGTGGTAGAAAAAATTGATAAAGCTGAAAATTATTCACAGATAAAAAATAATCCTGAGATTGATTTTATAATAAATGAAATTGGAGAAAAGTTGATTTCTAATAAATTAAAATCAATGGTTGAATCAAAATTTGAAGGTACAAAAGAAGAATATTTTGAGGAAAAGATAAGAGAATACTATGATAAAAAAATAAAAGAATATGAAGCTGAATTAAAGAAATTAAGAAATAAAGAAGATAAAAAATAAAAAAGTACAGTAAAGATATAATATCTTATATATAAAATAGAGATTTATAATAAAATTACACCTTCCATTGTAAAAGTAACTTTAAAAATTACTCTAAAAGGAAGGTGTTTTATAGTTAAAATTTATTAATTCAAAAATTTTCCTTTCAAAAATCCTCCCACCTTAACTAACGCCAACAAAATCGTAAGTAGTACAATAATTGAAGGGCCTGACGGAATATTCAGCGTGTAGGAAAAATATAGTCCTGATAGTATTCCTATAAATGAGAAAATTATGGATAGAATTATGATTGCTGAGTATTTTCTTGCGAGTGAGGCTGCGATTGCCTGTGGGATTGTCAGGATTGAGATTATTAGGATGATTCCTATTGTTTTTATGTTTATTATTATTACGGAGGATATTAGGATTATCATAAAGTAGTTTATGAAGGTTACTGGGACGCTGTGGATTTTGTAGAAGTTTTCATCAAAGCTGGTGTAGACGATGCTTTTGTAGAAGATGATGAAAAAAGTGATTGTGATGATGTCCAGTATTAGCAGTAAAATTATGTTTAGGGTGTTGGATAAAAGGATATTTCCAAATAAATAAGTTGACATATCGGATTGATAGCCTGGTGTCAGGAAGGCAAAAATAATTCCGATAGCCATTCCCATTGACATAACGATACCTATTCCCAAATCACCGTCAACGTGAAGAGTGTCTTTTAGAACCAAAATTAGCACACCTGACAGTATTGAGAAAATCAGTCCAAAAAATAATGGATCTTTTATTGGCAAGTTAAAGAAATAAATTAGGTAGATTCCTATTCCGATACCGCCGTAAGACGCATGGCTAATACTTGATGAAATAAAGACCATTTTTTTATTTACAATATAAGTTCCTATTATTCCGCAGCATATACTAGAAAGAAGCCCTACAATAAGGGCGTTTCTCATAAAAGCGTATTCAAAAATTTTTATAAATTCCATAATTCCCCAATCTTTAATAGTTTATCTTTTAATTTTGTAAATTTTATTTGTGTGAATGTAAATAAGGATTGCTGCACACGTAATCTTCCTTTTTCTCGTAAACTTGAATATTGCCTTCCACGACAAAAATGGAATCAATGTAATCGTAGATTTTTTCCAGTTCATGAGAAATTACGACGATTGTTGAATCTGACAACTCTTTTATTTTTTCAAAAAGTTTAAACTCAAATTCCTTATCCAGAAATGATTCCGGCTCATCAAGAAAAATTAGTTCTGGCGAAGAGATTAAGGCACGTGCAATTAATGCCCTTTGAAGCTGTCCTCCAGATACTTCGTTTATTAATTTATTTTTTAAATGAAAAATATCAAATTCCTTCAAAAGCATTTCAGCACGTTTTTTTTCTTGATTGTTAAATCTTCTGAAAAGGTTATTTTTATTAGTCAATCCTGATATTACCAAGTCAAAAATGTTAATGGGAAAGGAAGTGTCAAACTCCCTTATTTGTGGCAAATACCCAATTTTGTTTTCACTTGTAAAAAATTCAATACTGCCAGAATTTTTCCTCAAAAACCCCAGCATAACCTTTACTAAAGTCGATTTTCCACCACCATTTCTTCCCAGAATTGCAACATTTTTTCCTTTAAAAATATTTAAGTTTATATCGTTCAAAATATAGTCATTGCTGTATTTAAAGTTAAGATTTTTTACACTCACAAGTTTTTTATTCTGTCTGTTAGCCATCAAATTTTTATCCTTTCGTTTTTTTTCTCATTCTTTTTTTGAATAAAAATTTTTAATTTAAATAATCTACAAACTGTTTTAGATTTTCAAAGATATTTTCCTTGTCAACATTAAATTCAGCGACTTTTGAGTTAGGAATTTCTTTTGAAATAGCTTCGGCACTTTGTTTTGGAAATTGAGGCTGAACTAAGATTGTAGTTACATTGTGTTCTTTTGCTTCATCGATAATCTCTTTTATTTGTTGTGCTGATGGCTCTTTTCCTTCCTGCTCGATTGAAATTTCTTCAATAGCATAATTTTTTAGGAAATAGTTTAATGCAGGATGATAAATCATAAATGATTTTTTAGTTTTTGAAGCCATTTTTTGCGAAAGTTCTGCTTTTATTTGATTAAGTTCTGTGATGAAAGCATTGTAATTTTTTTCAAAAGTTTCTTTTTTGTCTGGATAAAGTTTTGACAATTCATTTTTTATATTTTCAGCGATTTTTGGCATCATATCAAGCGAAAACCAAACATGCGGATCAATTCCACCGTGTCCTTCATGCTCGTGATGATGTTCGTGTTCTTCCTTTTTACCGTGTTCATGTCCATGCTCATGTTCGTGGTCATGATCATGATCTCCTTTGATAAATAAATTTTTATCAACACCATCCAAAACATTAACAATTTTATTTTTATCGCTTAGGCTGTCAGAAATTGTTTCTTCAAATCCTAACATATTGTAAGTGAAAAATACTTTTGAATTTTCCAGAATTTTCAAATCTGAAGGTTTTGGCTCAAATAGTTCATGATTCATATTTGGCTGTACAATTGAAATAACTTCAAAATCATCTCCTGCAATTTTTTGAGTAAGCCATCTTAAAGGCGGCACGCTTGTTACAATTTTTTCCTTTGTTCCTGATTTAGCTTCTTGTTCTTTTTTAGTTTCTGATTTATTTCCGCAAGAAAAAATAAACAGAGCTGATAATAAAAGTAATGATAATAATTTTTTCATTTTAATTCCTCCTATATGTATTTTTTTGTAATAAAATAATGAATTTATTAAAAACTTTTCTAGAAAAAGATAAAAACTTAATATTTTTAAATAATTAAAATATAATTTCATTTCTCAAACAGAGTCTAGTATAAATCATAGATTTAATCACAATCATTGCATTTTCCCTTAAAAATCGAAAGATGTGATAATAGTGAAAAGCCTCGTTTTTTTAATTCGCTTTTTTCTTTTTCTGTTTCTTCATTTGAAAATTCAGGCATAGTTTCAATATGCTTGCAAGAATCACAAATAAAAAAATTGGCATTTTCTTCCTTAAAGTAATATTTTTCATTTTCAAAGTCAAACGAAAAAATATAATTATTTTTCTCTAAAAATTCCAAAGCCCGATAAACTGTCGATAAGTCAAAATCTACTTTTGATTTTAAAAATTTGGCATTTATTGGAGTGTCTGAAGACTGTACAAGATTAAGTATTTGCTGCCTTTTCTTAGTTAATTTCATAATAACATCTCCTAATAATAAAAAACGTTTTTTATTTTGAAAATTTGCAAATCATTCGCAAATATTTTTGATTATATATTAAAAAAACCTATTTGTCAAATGAATAGATTTTCATATATTTATAATAAACTTCAGATTATACCGACTGAAAAATTATTGTTCTGTCATTATAATAACTTTTCCATTAGCAATATCTGATTCTAAAAATTTATGTGCTAAAGAAATTTCGTTTAATGCAAAAATTTTTGCAATTCTTGGTTTTATGCCATGTTTTTTGATAAAATCAAACATTTCTTTTATTGTATCTTTTTTGACAATTGTGCTGTTAAATGAAGTTAGGTAGGATTCTGAAGGAATTTCGTCAAGCGGCTCAAAATTTTTAATTACCCATCCTCCAAGACAGCCTGTCATGCAGACTATTCCACCTTGTTTCACAGATTTTAAAGAATTTTTCAAAGTAGTAGTGCCGATTAAATCAAGAACTTTGTCAACTCCGTCTGGAAAATATTCTTGTAACTGAGTGTCAAAAGTTTCATCTTGAATTAGGACAAAATCTGCTCCCATTTCTTTTAAAAATTCAACTTTAGTCTTACTTCTTGATGTTGCAATCAAAAACTTTTGGCAAGTTGAATTGAAGCAAGGGCAACTGAACTTGTTCCGCCACGAATCAACAGAGTGTCAGTGTTTTTTAACTGCAGGCTTTTGAATAAAGAGCCGTAAGCTGTGTAGTATAATTCAGGATATGCTGCAAGCTTTGCCCAGTCTGTTTCTGAGAGAGTTATCGGATAAACTTGAGAAGACGGTACAAGTGTGTATTCGGCGTAACTTCCGTTAAATTCACGCCCCAAGCCATTCATCATTGTGAAAACTCTATCTCCTTTCTGAAAATGGCTATCAGAAGCATCTTCAATAACGCCAGCACATTCAATTCCAATCACACGTGGCAATTTCACAGAAGGAGAAAATCCATCTCTAGTAAATATTTCAGCTCGATTTATTCCAAAAGCCTTAATTTTTATAAGAACCCAGCCATTTTTTACTTTTGGAATTTCAATATTTTGAATTTTTAATTCATCAGCAGTACAAGGTTTTTCAAGAACAACAGCTTTCATAGTATTTTTTTTATTTGACATAGTAAAATTCCTTTCTTACTTTTAAATTTTAATTGACAAAAATAATTCTTTATAGTATTATACTATATAGAAGTAAAAAGTCAAGAAAATTTTGTTTAGGTTAGGAGGCTATGATGAATAAAAAAGTAAATTTGGGAATATATATAAGCAAAATTAAGCAGACACACGATAGAATCTTAAATTATATTCTTTCAAAAAGAGAAATTACCGTTTTTAATGGTGAACGTGGGAAAATCCTGCATATACTCTGGGAGAAGGATAATATAACGTGCAAGGAATTGTCGGAAAAAACGGGGCTTGCGATAAATACGCTTACGCCAATGCTGGATAGGATTGAAAAGGCTGGACTGATAGAAAGAGCGCCATATCCTGATGATAGACGGAAAGTGCTGATAAGACTTACAGAATATGCACAAGGCTTTAAAAAAGAATATGAGGAAATTTCTGAAACTATGACAAATTATGTTTATGAAGGATTTTCTCAAGAGGAAATTGAGATGTGTGAAGGGTTTTTTAAAAGAATTTCACAAAATTTAGAGAAAGTTGAAAAGGAAAGAAGCAAGAAATAACGGGAAGGAGAGAATATGAACAAAATTATAGAATTTCAGAATGTAAATAAGGTGTATCCAAATGGAAATGAAGCTGTAAAGGATATGAATTTTTCGATAAATGAAGGAGAATTTATTGTGTTTATCGGAACTTCGGGAAGCGGGAAAACTACAGCTTTGAAAATGATAAATAGGCTGGAGGATGCGACTTCTGGGAAAATAGAAATAAAAGGGAAAAATATTTTTGAATATAATATTCATAAAATGCGTTGGAATATGGGTTATGTCCTACAGCAAGTGGCTTTATTTCCACATCTGACAGTAGAAGAAAATATAAGTATCGTGCCTGAACTGAAAGGGTGGAAGAAAGAGGAGATTAAGGCAAGGACAGAGGAACTTCTCGAAATGATTGGGCTAGAAAGTGAGAAATATTTAAAAAGAATGCCGTCTGAACTGTCTGGCGGGGAAGCACAGAGAATCGGAATTGCAAGAGCATTAGCAGGGAATCCTGAAATTATACTTATGGATGAGCCTTTTAGCGCGTTAGATCCAATTACAAGGAAAAGTTTGCAGAAAGACATAAAGGAATTGCAGCAGAAAATTAATAAAACGATTGTTTTTGTAACGCATGATATTGAAGAAGCCTTTTATTTGGGAGACAGGATTTTTATAATTAAGGATGGGAAAATCCTTCAATCTGGGACGAAATCCGAATTAATTAGTAATCCAAAAGATGAATTTGTAAGGGAATTTATTAGTTTGGAGCAAAATAAGAATGCTGAAAATGAAATTGATAAAAAAATTATTGAGAAATTAAAGGAAAATGGGGAATATGCAAAACTGGTTATGGAAATAGAAAATTGTAGAAGTAAAGATTAAAAAATTTTCAAAAGATCGTCATTTTAATAGTTTTCGGACATACCTTAATTAAAGAAGTAACTTTAATAATTTTTGAAAATGAATTATTAATAAAACAAATATGAAAAATTTGAAAGAAAGAAGGAAAATAAAAATGAAAAAAACATTAGTGGTTTTGGCACATCCTGATATGGAAAATTCAAGAGCGAATAAAGCCTTTAAAGAAGAAGCAGAAAAATTATCAAATGTAGAGCTGTATAATATTTATGAAAAATATCCTGATGGAAAGATTGACGTTGAAAAAGAACTGAAATTATTGTCTGAAACAGGGACTTTGATATTGCAGTTTCCTTTATTTTGGTTTAATTGTCCGTCTTTACTTAAAGAATGGATAGATACTGTATTTATGGCAGCTCATTATGGTGAAAATAAAGTGCTTAAAGGTAAAAAAATAGGTATTGCAGTCACAACTGGAGGAATTGCATCAAGATATGATGGAACGAATGGGCTGACAATAAAAGAGGTGTTAAAACCTTTTGTATTAAGCATAGCTCATGTTGAAGGAATTGAATTGCCGATTTATTCATTATTTGGAGTAATGCCTGATTTAAGTGATGAAAAAATTGCTGAAAGTGCAAAAAAATATGCAGAATATATAGAAAATAATTTATAAGATTAGATAAAACTCTAAATAAATAGTCATAATTAGGCATGCTGAAAACTATTAAAATGATGATTTTTTGAAAATTCTTTAAGTCAAAAATAACAAATCCATAAATATACTCGAACCCATGTAAAATTGAACTATTAAAATTATGAAAACCAAGGGCTTGAGTAAAATATTCGTAGACTTTGGGTTTGGTCTTAAAGTAGTTTTACTATAAAAAACAAGATAGATTTTAAATTTTTAGATACATCTAATTGAACTTTAAATGATAAAATTTTAGAAATAAAAGGAGAAAATAATGAATAATAACTTTTTTCAAGTATTTTACGAGCGTAAAGAAGAGTTTTTCAAGGCTGTTATTGAGCATATGCAGATTTCATTTTATGCACTTGTAATTGCTTTAATTATTGCAATTCCGCTTGGAATTTATTTAACATATAAGAAGAAAATAGCAGAAATAATTATCGGACTTACAGCGATAATGCAAACTATACCTTCACTAGCATTACTTGGATTATTGATTCCAATTATGGGAATTGGTAGAAAACCTGCAATTACGGCACTTGTAATTTATGCCTTGCTTCCACTTTTACGAAATACATATACGGGAATAAATGGCGTTGATCCAGTGTATATGGTGGCTTCAAGGGCTATGGGAATGAATAAGATGCAACAGCTTTTTAAAGTTCAGTTACCACTTGCGATGCCTGTAATTATGGCAGGAATCCGTACAGCGACAGTGCTTATCATTGGAACGGCAACGCTTGCTTCGTTGATTGGTGCAGGAGGGCTTGGAAAACTAATTTTGCTTGGACTTGACAGAAACAATATGAACTTAATTTTGCTTGGAGCAATTCCGTCAGCATTGTTAGCAGTTTTATTTGATTTTGTACTGAAAAAACTGGAAAATAAAAACTGGAAAGTGATTGTAATTTCATTTATGAGTCTATTTATAATATTTTTTGCTGGAAATTTAGTTATGAATAAGCAAAGCAAAAAAGATAAAATTGTAATTTCAGGGAAATTGGGAACAGAGCCGGAAATATTGATAAATATGTATAAACTTTTGATTGAGGATGAAATGAATGTGGATGTGGAACTAAAATCAGGATTTGGGACTACATCGTTTAACTTTAATGCTTTAAAATCAGGAGAAGTTGATATTTATCCTGAATTTACAGGAACGGTAGTATTCACATTTCTTAACGAAACGCCAGTAAGCAATATAAAAGAGCAAGTTTATGAGCAGGCTAGAAATGGGATCTTGAAAAAATATGATATGGTACTATTAAAGCCGATGGCATACAATAACACTTATGCAGTTGGGGTTACGCAAAAATTTGCAAGTGAAAATAATCTTACAAAAATATCAGACTTGGCACGAGTAAAAGATAAAGCAAAAGTTGGTTTCACAAGAGAGTTTGTTGACAGGGAAGACGGATACAAGGGAATGAAGAAATTATATAACTTTGAATTTTCAAGCGTAAAGGAATTTGAGCCTAAATTACGGTATGTGGCGGTGCAAAGTGGAGATATAAATGTGATTGACGCTTATTCTACGGATAGTGAGCTGGAGCAGTATAAAATTACAGTTCTGGAAGACGATAAGAATTTATTCCCTCCATATCAAGGAGCTCCTTTAATGAAAAGAGAAACTCTGAAAAAATATCCAAAATTAGAGCAAATCTTAAATAAATTACATAATAAAGTCACAGATGATGAAATGCGTAAAATGAACTTTGAAGTAGGAGTCAATGGAAAAAAAGCTTATGATGTGGCAAAGGAATATTTAATAAAAAATGGAATGATAAAAAAATAGAGAAAAACATATATAAATAAACATAAAAATTATTAAAAAACTCTGTGATAAGTATTTAGAAATATTTATTTTTCTGTCTTTATATATTAAAATAAAATTAATTACACATTATTTTCTAAAAAAATATTTGACCATTCTTTTTTGGTATTGTATAATGTAATAGAACAAATTTTGAAAAGATTACAATAGTGTGAATATAATAAAACTATTTTAATTAAATATGAGAATTAAGATAATTTTTGAAATTATAGATAGTTTTATATTTAGGAGTTTAGATGTATATTAAAGTAGATTACTGTATTTTATACAATCTATCTGTAAAATAAAAAAGTTTGGACTAAATGATGTACAATAGCCAAACTTTCAATGTGAAATAATTTTTTACTAAAATAATGATCATCACTTAATCTTATAAATAAAAAAATATCACTATAAAATCATGTTTTAGTAAAATTTTATGATTAAAAACAAGAAATTTAAATAATACATTATTATTCTTTGAAAAAATATTGTTTTTACTGATAATATCTTGTAGTTTTTAGATTTTAACTACAAAAAATAAAATAGAAAGGATGATAAAAAGAATGGCAAATGATTTACAGAGTTTACGGAAAGGATTAAAAAGCTTTGCGAAAAGGTGTAAGGATTTTAAGTATACAGAATCTGCATTACTTACGTTTTTATTATGTGGGACAATAGTGTCAAATAATTTATTTTCGGCTGAAGTTAAGAAACAGACAAGTGTTGGAAGTAATACACAAGCATTGAATAATTTTGTTAAAAATGAAAAATTGAAAATAAAAACATCGAGGTCAAGACATAAAAAACTATTAAATGGATTGAATTTAGAATTAATTGAGCTTATGGAACAAGGGGAACATGTAACAAAAAGTCCATGGAGCAGCTGGCAATTTGCAATAAATGAATTTTCTAATGATTGGAATGGAACTTATAAAGGTCGTGGAGATAAAACAGGAGGATTTATTTATGCTAGAGAAGTCGGAAAAGCAAAATATACTCAAAAAACGAATAACAATCGTTATGGAACAACAAGATTAAATTTAATAGATACGGCTGAACCAAAAGTACCAATACATATGAATGCTTCGATAAATCCAAGAGTTCTAACAAAAGGACGGATAACACCACCTGATAAAACAGTGAATGTTCCGACTTTACCAGAAACTGTTGAATTTACACCAGTTAGTCCAAGTATTCCGACAATAACTCCGTCAACAATTACAATCACACCGATTACATTATCAGCAATTTGGAATAGTAGTGGATTGGATACTGTAGGATTGAATAGAGATGTAACAACTCCTGGTACATATGATTTACTTCCGACTACAAAAGCAAGAATTCAGACGGATCCTGGTGGGAAGAATTGGAATGGAGCAAGAATAGCAGAAACAATTATGGATATAGGAGGTACTCCAGGAAAAGGCTTTACTATTGCTGCAGGAGCAACTATAAACATAAAAAGAGATGGAACAAGAGCTGCGGTTATTGATGCAGGAAATTGGGGACTAAGTACACTACAAACAACATCAGTAACTAATAATGGAAAAATTAATCTTTATAATCAAACTACTGCAGGTCTAGAGGTACAAGGTAATCCACTAGTTGGTGATTTTTCATTGATAAATAATGGAGAAATAATCGGACATGGGAGTCAGCAAGTCGCTTTAACATTGACACCAGAGCAACCAAATGCACACGGAAGTATTCAAACTTTGAAAAATAATACTAAAATTGATATGGCTGGAAGTCAGTCGGTAGGATTAAATATTGTTAATCGAAAACTTTATCAAAGTAAAGAGAATGCGGCATTAAATAAAATTTATCCGGGTGGTTTTTATAATGATTTAAAAACAGTAGCAATAAATAGCAGTGGTGCTGAAATAACACTTGGTGGAACAAATAGTTATGGTATTGCTTTTGGAGCATTGGGTCATGATAGTCAATTAACTGAAGGCTCAGTATTTCAAAATTCAGGAGATATAAATGTTAATAATGACAGTTCAGGTGGAATTGCTGTAAAAGCTGCTAAATATTGGGTTGATGTTTCAGGAAAAGATAAAACATTTACGGCGACAGATACTATTTCTGCAACGCTTGAAAATACTTCTACTGGAAAAATTACTGTAAAAGGAACAAATTCATTTGGAATTTATTCTGAAGAGATAAATGGAACAAATCATGGAGCTATAAATATAGAAGGCAGTAAAGATTACTCAATAGCTCTTCGTGCGAATAAAACTGGAGCTGTGATACCAACATTAACTAACAATGGTACAGTTTCTATTTCAAGTACTGGAAAGGAAAATATTGGTTTTTATACGAAGAATGCGAAAGTTGTTAATAACGCTGGGAAAACAGTCAGTATAACTGCTGGTCAAAATATTGGAATGGCGGTTTATGGGACTAGTAAGACTGATTATGGAGAAGGAACTAATGCTGGAACGATTACAGCTAATTCGGCTGGATCTATTGGAGTTATAACTTCTAATTATGGGAAAGTAACAAATACAGGAACTATAGGTATTACTGGTGGAAATACGTCAGATAATAACAAAGGTACTGTTGCGGTAATTGTTGGGAAAAATTCAATGATTGATAGTAGTAATGGAACGATTAATGCAACTGTAACTGATAACAAATCTATTGGAGTTTATTCTGATGGAACATTAAAATTAGGTACTGGAACGATTTCGGCTGATGCAGGAGCGATTAACTATTTTGCTGATAATAATGGAGAAATTGAAGTTGTAAGTGGAAAAACATCTACAGCTACGACTGGACAAAAATCGCTATTATTTTACAATGGTACAAATGGGACTGGGAAAGTTAAAATAAGTGGGACTTTGAATGCAACAGTTGCTGGTGGGACAGATGCAACTAATAGAGGGACTGCATTTTACTATGTACCAAGTATGACTTCAGCTACTGGAAGTGCGGTTGGATATAATAATACTGTAAATTACGGTGCTTTTGGAGCTTCTGATATTAGTGGTTATTTTGCTACTACTTTTAGTGGAACAATTGCAAATCTTAATTTAACAATGCAAAATGATTCAAGATTGTTTTTAGCTTCAAAAGTTAAGATGAATTTAAGTGATACGAATATTTCATCTGTGCCTGGTGGTCCAACTATAACAGGAAGTAACTATAAAAATTTCATGCTTTATTTAAGTGAAGTTAAAGTAGACAATGCAGTTGATCTTGATAATGCTACAGATCTGTATAATACTTTGGAAATTTCTAATTCATCAATAATTAACCAAAACAAGATAAGCGGAAATGATGACGGTCGTGTTGCAATGGCTCAAGAAAATAAAACAGTATCAAAACCAGCAGTAACTCTAATGAATGACACAGCAGGAACGATTGAACTAAATGGGAATAATGCGCTTGCAATTTATGCGAAATACGGAAATGTAGTTAATAGAGGGCAAATTACGCTAACTGGAAAGGATTCGACAGGACTTTACGGTGTTGAAAACTCAAAAGTAATTAATGAATCAACTGGAAAAATTACATTAGACGGTGAATCTGGAGCTGCAATGTACTATACAAATACATCTGCAACTAAATTAACTTCTGAAATAATGCAAAATGATGGAACAATTGATGGAGAAAGTGATTCTTCAATCGGAATGATTTACGATGCAGGAAAATTAGATGCGTCAGTTTCAAGTGGAACAGCAACATTAGTAAAAAATACAGGAACAATCTCACTAACAGGAGATAAAAATGTAGGAATCTTTACAAAACCAGATACATTAAACAAAGGGTATGTAACTGAAAATAGTGGAAATATTATATTAACAGGAGATTCTGCAACATTAAGTAATCCAAATGTTGGAATTTATACAACTGGAAAAAACAATACAATTAAAACGAATGCAGGCTCTAAAATTGAGACAGGAGCGAAAACAGTTGGAATATTTGGATATGCAGTGGAAAACTCTGGAGATATAACAGTTGGAAGTGGTGGAGTTGCAATTTATTCACAAAATGGCGATATTGCATTAAGTGATGGAACGATAAAAACTGGAAATGATGAGGCTGTAGGACTTTATTTGGTGGGAGAAAATCAAAATGCTCATGTCAATGTCAATGCAAAGTTTGATCTTGGAGATAATTCATTTGGAATTGTAAATGCCAACGCAACTGGAAATAACTATATTACGAGTAGTGCGACAAGTGTTGGATTAGGAAGTAGATCTGTTTACGCATACTCAGCTGATAAACTTGGAGTAATTGCCAATTACACAGATATTAGTACAAAAAATGCAACAAGTAGAGAAAACTTTGGTATTTATTCATCAGGAAGAGTTGATAATCATGGAAATATTAACTTTGAGAACGGTATTGGAAATGTCGGAATTTATGTAACTGGAACAGATGGGAAAGCCTTTAACTTAAATGGTGGAACAATAACAATAAGTAAATCTGATGTTGTTGGAAACAATTATTCAATAGGAATGGCAGCTAAAAATGGTGCAGTTGCTGAAAATGAAGGAATAATCAATGTTACAGGTGACAATGGGATTGGAATGTATGCAAGTGGGCCTGGTTCTAAAGTTATAAATAAGGCAACTGGAGTAATAAACTTATCTGGAGATAGCACAATCGGAATGTATCTTGATGATTATGCAGTTGGAGAAAATTATGGAACGATCCAAACTGCTCCAAATTCTACAGGTGAAGGAATTATGGGAGTTTACGTGCTTAATAATGCAGTTATTAAAAACTACGGTACAATCAGAATTAATGCAGTTGATGGAATTGGAGTATATGTTGGAAAAGATGCAAGTTTAGAAGGAAATACATCAACAAATGATATTAACGCCACAGGAACTGATTCAGAACATATTTATAGAACAAGCAGAACTGATACTTCAAAAGGTGTTAGAGGAATAAGATTTAGTTTGCCTCATTTAGGCTCATTAACAGCCGATGTAATTAGAAATGATGTAAATGTAACTCCAACATTAGTTGACACAGATATAGCGACACCTTCTCCAAATTATGTTCATTTAGCAGCAGGAGATATTAATTTGAATACTTTTGATCCATTGTTTACTCAAAATAACGGTGGAGGTTCAAGTATTGGAATGTATGTAGATACTTCTGGTGTAAGATACACTAATCCAATTCAAGGGTTAGAAAATCTAACAAGATTGAGAAAAATAAACTTAATTTTTGGAATAGAAGCAACGCAGTATACTGACTCTAAAGATATACAAATTGGAAATAACATTATAGCACCTTATAATGCAGCAATAATGAGTGTCAGCCATGTAAATCCAGCTGCAAAATGGGAAATTTTTTCAAGTAGTTTATTATGGATAGCAACTGCAACACAAAATCCAGATCAAACAATTGCAAATGTATATCTATCAAAAATACCATTTAATTCATTTGCAGAAGATGGAGATATAGATAACTATAATTTCCTAACAGGTTTAGAAGAAAAAGAAGCTTTAAAAGATGTTACCGAAAGAAAGATATTCAATAAATTAAATGGATTAGGAAAAGGAGAGGCCCACATCTTAGCACAAGCAGTTGATGAAATGAAAGGGCATCAATATTCAAATATTCAACAAAGAATATATGAAACTGGAAATACTTTAAGTAAAGAGTTTAAGTATTTACAAGAAGAATGGAGAAATCCTTCAAAACAAAGTAATAAAATAAAAGCCTTTGGAAATAAAGGGGAACTAAAAACTAATACAGCAGGAGTAATTGACTATACAAATAATGCTTATGGTGTAGCATATGTTCACGAAGATGAAGCAATTAAACTTGGAAATTCAAGTGGATGGTATGCAGGAGTGGCAAATAACCAATTCAAGTTAAAAGACATAGGACATTCACGTGAAAATCAAACAATGATAAAAGCAGGAATATTTAAAACAATGGCACCAAAACAAGATCACAACGGTTCATTAACTTGGAGAATTTCCGCAGAAACATTTGCAGGACGTGGAGACATGAAGCGTAAGTACTGGGTTGTAGACGATACTTATGAAGCTAAAGGTGATTACAACATTTACGGAGTCGCATTAAAAAATGAAATTGGAAAAACGATCAGAACAACTGAAAAAACAAGTATAAGACCATATGGATTATTAAATATGGAATACGGAAAATACTCAGACATTAAAGAATCTGGTCCAATGGCACTTGAAATAAAAGGAAACGATTATTTTTCAGTAAAACCAGAAGCAGGACTTGCATTTAACTTCAAACAAACACTAGGAGCAAGAAGTAATCTAAAAATAAACGTAACAGCAGCCTATGAAAATGAATTAGGAAAATTAAACAATGTTCAAAACAAAGCTAGATTTAGAGGGACACAATCAGAATACTACAATCTTCACGGAGATAAAGAAAATCGAAAAGGAAATGGTAAATTTGATTTAAATTTAGGATGGGATAACACATTGTTTGGAATTACAGTTAATGCTGGATATGATACGACTGGGAAGAATTTTAGAAGTGGAATAGGATTTAGAGCAATTTATTAATCTAAGTAATTTAAGTAGTTTAGTTGACTTTAAAATAATTTAATTGATAATGAAAAAACAGTGGAATTTTTAGGTTTCACTGTTTTTTTAGAGTTTTAAGGATGATTCTATTATTATTTTTTATTGTAATTTTAATTAATATTTTAAAAATTGAAAAATACTCAATCTTACTAGTTTAGTAATGTATAATAATAAGATATAAAGTTTATTCAGTTAGTATTATTATTAGTATGATTTTATTAACCAAGTTAGTTTTGAGGCATGTCATCAGGTCTTGGTCCTCTGTGACGGCTATTTAGCATTTCTATTAATTTAGAAGCTTCATCTTTTGAAACTTTTCCGCTGTTTAATGAATTTGTCAGTGACTGAATTTCTGTGTCAGTTAATCTTTTTGGTGCGTCTTTTGGTTTGCATTTATCATTAGGTTTACCATGAGATCCTCTTCTTTCCAGCATTTTTGCAATTTCTGTACCTTCATCTTTTGTAATTTTTCCATTAGTCAGTTTTTTCTTCAGCTCTTCTATTTTGGCGGGATCAGGTTTTTTTATGATATTTCCATTTTCATCCACAAGGTTTCCGTTGCTGTCCCTTTGTAATTTATGTGGCGGTTTACATTCATCATTAGCTGCGCTATTGGCAGTAGCAGTTCTGCTGGAATTATTTGCCGCAATGGTTGTTCCTGCAAATATTGATAATGATGTCAGTAAAGCGATTCCTAAAATTCTTTTCTTACCTATTTTTTTCATAGCATTTCCTCCGATTATTTATTTTATATTTTTTACATCGTTCCTTATCGACAGGAATATAATATCAATAAATTTTGACAAAATTATGTAAAATTTGTGTCTTTTTTGTGAAGTTTTAAAATTTTTTTGAAAAAATATTCTGCTTTGGTAATTTTAAGTTAATATAATTGAATAAAAAAGATTTTTTTAGTATAATTAAGAAAGCTAATTTTATGAAAGGGGGAAAATTATGTTAAAAAGAGCGAAAAAATTATATGAGAAATATAAAAAAACAAATATTACAGCAGAAGATTTGAAAAAGGCTGGAAAGTTGAAAAATAATTTAGGAGCAGTTGCATCAAAGTTTGGACTTCTTGTGAGAATGTTGCAAGCGGACAAAAGAGGGGAATTTAAGATTCCAACGATGGATAAGGTAAAAATTATTGGAGCGATTATTTATGTGATTTCGACAATTGATGCAGTGCCTGATATTTTGCCGATTATTGGGTTTGGTGATGATATAGGTGTTGTGGCGTATGTGATTTCAAAGCTGGGAAGCTTGATTTCTGAATATGAAAAATTTGAGCTTCAGAAGAAAAGGGAAGAGAAGGACAGAAATGTAGATTGGGATAATCTAAGGGTTGTAAATGAAGATTAGAAGTGGAGAAATATGAAAAAAGAAAATTTTTTGAGACAGTTTCCGAAAGAAATGGAGTATTTGGCCAGTAAATTGTATAATTGTTATGAAGTGGCAAAGGAATATGAGATTATGAGCTTTACTGAGGAGTTTTATACGCCGAATTTTTGGAAGAAGCTAGGGAAAAGGATGGATGGACTTAATGTTGTTTGTGATGGAGTTTTTGCGGATAGTGATAGACGGCAAATTGCATTTGTGCCTGATAGTTTTATAGCTGGAAATAGAGATGTTTATGATAATTTTGCAAAAAATGGCAAAAGTTTGGTACAAGATGATGAAAAATTTGAAGATTATGCGGACTGTAATAATGAGTTTAATGAGAATAGTTTTCAATTTCCAAATAAATTGTTAAAAATATCAATAGATTCAAGATTTCGTGAATATCTTCATAAGGATTTTTTAGGAAGCCTTATGGGACTTAATATAAAAAGGGAGCTTATGGGAGACTTGATTTTGGAAAATGAGGGCAGGAAAATATCAGGGTATATTCCAGTATCAGAGAAAATTGCGGATTATATTATTTCGGAATTAAAGCAAATTGGAAAAGCGTCTTGTGAAATTGAAATTATTGACACAAAAAATAAAAATACTCTTCCGCAATATAAATATGATAATAAGTTAATTACAGTTTCCTCCAAGCGTCTGGACAGCATTGTTTCAACGATTACAAATTTATCTCGTACAAAAGTAATTGAGCCGATTGAAAAAGGAAAGGTTCTAGTTGATTATGTGGAAGAAAAGGATAAGTCTAGAATGCTTGAAATTGGGAGTTTGATTACGATTAGAGGGTTTGGGAAGTATAAATTGTTTTTGGATAAGGGGGAAACAAAAAAGGGGGAAAGAACGGATACTTGTGAAGAAATACATTTAGAATTAAATAAAAATAAATATTCTAAAGCAAGGGGTCTTGACCACTTGTGGAAACACAAAAACTCAGGTTATCGAACATGTCTATTATTTATAACTTGGTTTAAATGTTTTAAAATAGAGAATGTTCTAAATAAAAGAAAGAAGGTAGAAAAATGAAAGATGTTACACCAAAAAGTAATTTTGAAATATTGATAAGATGTCTTGTAATAGCAATTGGGATTGTGGCAGTGATTGCATTTCTGAAATTAGCACTTTCGGTATTTTTATCAGTTGCAGGTTGGATAATTCCGATTGCGTTGATATTATTTTTGTATGAAAAATTTAAAGAAAAATAGTTTTTTAAAGATTTTTATCAAATTAATAATTAAGTAATTCTAGGGTTTAAAATATGTAACTTTTAGATTTGAAAAAGAATTATTATAAAAATAGAAAAGGAATGAAAAGATGGAAAGAAGTGAAATAAAACAGGAATATAAATGGAATTTATCGGATATTTATGAAAATTATTCAGCTTGGGAAAAGGATTTTGAGAAAGTTAGTGAGCTGAAAAAAGAATTGGCTGGATTTAAAGGGCAATTTGGGAATGAAGGGAAGTTATTGGAGTTTTTTCAGAAGCAGGAGGAAATGGATAAGATTTCTTATAAATTGTATCGTTATCCTCAGCTTGCGAGGGATTTGAACTCATCGGATAAGGAGGCTGTGGAGCATTTGCAGAAGGTGCAGTTTTTGTTTGCAGAGATTTCTACTGAATTGTCCTGGGTAAATTCGGAATTGGTTGATAATCGTGAGAATATTGAAAAATGGATTGAAAAAAAAGAATTTGATGATTATAGATTTGGACTGAAAAATTTGTTTAGGTTGCAAAAGCATATTCTGGAAGAAAAGGAAAGTAAACTGCTGTCGTACTACAGCTCATTCTTTTCAGCGCCGAGAAGTATTTATTCGGAAGTTACAGTTACGGATGTGGAGTGGCCTCAAGTTACACTTAGTTCTGGAGAAGAAGTGGATGTAACGCCTGCCAATTATTCTAAAATTTTGTCTACAAATAGAAATCAGGAAGACAGAAAACTGATGTTTCAGACGTTTTATACAATTTATGAAAAGAAAAAAAATACAATTGCTGCAATTTATAATTCAATTTTGCAAAAGGGAATTGCTTCAAAGAAAGCCTACAATTACGATTCATTTTTGTTAAGCCATCTGGAAAGCGACAATATTCCAGAAGAAATTTATTTAAATCTTGTCAATACTGCGAAAAATAATACAAAACCATTGCAAAGATATTTAAAATTGAGAAAGAAAATTTTGGGACTTGAAAAATATTATAATTTTGACGGCTCAATTAACCTAATAGAATTTGACAAGGAATATGAGTATGATGATGCGAAGGAAATAGTGTTAAATTCAGTTGCTCCGCTTGGAAAAGATTATGTAGAAAAAATGAAAAAAGCGATTTCAGAAGGCTGGCTGGATGTATTTGAGGCAAAAGGGAAAAGAACGGGAGCGTATTCTGCTGGAGTTTACGGAGTTCACCCATATATGCTTCTAAATTACAACAAGACTTTAGACAGCGTATTTACATTGGCACACGAACTGGGACATACTTTGCACACTCTTTATTCAGACGAAAATCAGCCTTTCTCAATGGCAGACTACACAATTTTCGTAGCAGAAGTGGCTTCCACATTTAACGAAAGATTACTGCTTGACTACATGCTGGAAAATACCAATGATCCAAAAGAAAGAATCGCTCTATTGGAGCAGGAAATTGGAAATATTGTTGGAACATTCTATTTTCAGGCATTGCTGGCAGATTATGAATATCAGGCACACAAGCTGGCAGAAACTGGAGAGCCAATCACAGCGGAAGTTTTAAGTAAAATTATGGAAGACTTGTTTGACAAATATTACGGCGACATAATAGAAAAAGATGATTTAATCTATATTTTCTGGGCAAGAGTTCCACACTTTTTCAACTCGCCATTTTACGTTTATCAATACGCCACTTGCTTTGCCTCATCAGCAATTTTATATGAAAAAATGATAAATTCAAGTGATGAAAGGGAGAAAAAACAAACACTAGACAAATACATCCAATTATTAAGCTCAGGAGGAAATGACTTCCCAATGGAACAGCTTAAAAAGGCAGGAGTTGACTTGTCAAAAATTGAAACAATCGAGGCTGTAGCAAAACAGTTTGATTTGCTGTTAGATAAATTAGAAGTGGAGATTGGGAAGTTGTAGAAAAATATTAAAATATAAAATAACTTGCACCCAAACTCAAAATATTGTATAATAAAAATATAAAAAAACACATAAATAGTTAATACATGAAAAGGAATGATAATTTGATATAGAAAAAAAACAATATAAAAGGAGATGGTATATTTATGAAAAAAATAATTATGCTGGTTATACTTGCTATGACTACATTCAGTTGTAGTCTGCTGGATGAAGTGAACAGGGAAGATGCTGAAAGAGGAGTGAAATGTTATAAGCAGTATGGAAATGTATACTGTGAGGATAGAGAGGGAAATAGGACATATTAATAAATGATAAACTTATATAGGAAGGGCAGAGGATTCTCGTTTGGGGAGGATGTATCTTGCTCTTTTTAATTATATTTTTTAATAAATTTTCTAATTAAATCCAATATTAAAAACATTGGCTTATTGTATTGACAATGTAATTAAAAATTGATACAATGAAGAAAAAAAGGAGGTATTTGTTATGGCAAATGCAAATTTAAGTATTAGAGTTGATAAAGAAACAAAAGAAAAAGCAAACGAATTGTTTAACAAATTTGGCTTGACAATGACAACGGCAGTAAATATGTTCTTAAAAACTGCAATTAGAGAAAATAGGATCCCTTTTGAATTGAAATTGGAAGAAGAGCCAAATGAAGTGACAATGAAAGCAATTGAAGAAGGAAGACGGATTGCAAAAGATGATAGTGTAAAAGGATATGACAGCATAGAGGAGTTGAGAGAGGCACTTGGTGTATAAAGTTAAATTTACAGGACAATTTAAAAAAGATTTGAAATTGGCAAAAAAACAAGGAAAAAACCTTGATACATTATTTAACGTGATAAAAGTCTTGGAAAAAGGTGAAAAACTTGATGATAAATATAGAGACCATAGTTTATCTGGAAAATATAAAGGAACAAGGGAATGCCATATTGAGCCTGATTGGTTGTTAGTTTATGAAATAATAGATAATGTGCTGGTACTTGTATTGTATAGATTAGGTTCACACTCAGAACTGTTTTAGTATGGTTCTGAGTTTTTTATGATATTATGTTGTTTAAAAACTGTGTAACTATTAAAATATTTTTTAATTAAATTTTAAATAGGTTATTTTTAGAAATGACATCCAAAAAATCATGATTTTTGAAATACGAATTATTTTATTTAAAAAACGGAATAAAATTCGTAAAAATTAATTGTAAAGATTGAAAAAATATAAAATAAAAACCGAAAATTTTGTAGAAGTTTGATATTTCAAAACAAAAGTACTTGTAAAATATTTTAAAAAGTTATATTATAACTTATGCATGTTAATTGTGGATAATAAAAATTTCTCTTTTGAGTTTTTGAAGGAGGAATTTTTATTTTTTTGATTGACTAAGTAACATGATAAAAAATTAAGGAGGTTGTTGGGATCAATGAAAGGCAAGCAACAACAAGATTTTAGAACAGAAAAATACATCCGCTATGGAATTCGTAAGTATAGCTTCGGGGCAGCATCTGTAGCTATTGCGGCTGGTTTGATGTTCCTAGGAAATGGCGCGGTATCAGCAACAGAAGTACAATCAGCTGAAACAGCTATTTCAACAGCTGCTCCTAGTCAAGATAATAAGGAGAAGGAAGAGGTTGAACCTAAAGCTGAAACAGCTATTTCAACAGCTGCTCCTAGTCAAGATGATAAGGAGAAGGAAAAGGTTGAACCTAAAGCTGAAACAGTAGAAACTGTAAAACAAGAAACTGAAAAAGCTGCAGAAGTGAAAGCTGAAGTTAAAGTAGCAAATAAAGCTACACTTGAAGCTAAAGTTGCGGCTTTAGAATCTAAACTTTCTAACGCTAAATACGCGGACGATTCAGTATTAAGTTCAGTTAAGGAAGCATTGGCAACAGCCAAAGCAACTCTTGCAAAAGCAGAAGCTAGTCAAGTAGAAGTAGACAAACAAGTTGAAACTGTTATAGCTTTGAGAACAGTTGTGGCAGAATCTGATGCGGCTGGTTTAGAAAAGAAAGAAGTAGCTGATAAGGAAGCTGCAAAAGCTGAAGCAGAAAAAAACTGCGACTCCAGCTGAAACAGCTCTTTCAGCAGCAACAACAACTCTGATACAAGTATCATCAGAAGCTGAAGTAACCA
>ERZ773043.286-NODE-286-length-29189-cov-9.980195_pt1 | contig 29189 bp, 24 predicted proteins | sample MGYA00580636_ERZ773043 | MGnify/ENA primary metagenome ERZ773043 (study PRJEB29015, sample SAMEA2737992) | human oral metagenome | biome: human oral; feature: human-associated habitat; material: dental | place: China | collected 2065 ...
CTGCCCAGAAACTGGGCGAGAAGGTCTACGCCGATGCTGCCGCCGCGGCGGCGGGTGCTGCCGGCGCAGCCGGTGCCGAACAGGCCGGTGCTTCGTCGTCCGAAAGCGCCCATTCGGCGGAATCCGCCGGCGACGATGTGGTCGATGCCGACTTCAAGGAAGTCAAGCGCGACTGATCGCTGTAAAGTCCGCGGCTGACGCGGAAGGCGACCGGACCGGATATCATCCGGGCCGGTCTGCCGGTATCCGCTGGGCAGGGGACTCGAGGCGCTTCTGCAGAAGTCCTGCTGAACGGCCCGCCCGCGGATGATCCATACCCAATACCCGGTGCGCCGGGTATCTTTCTTTGTGCATATCCGGAAGGTGCCTGCACGAAGGTTTGACCAGGACCGGACCGCTTCCTCACGCAAGGGAGGGTACGCCGCTTGCAGCCGGAGCCCAGTGCGCAGTGCACTGGACTGCAGCGCGCAGCGAGCTGGGTGCCGGCGTCCGGTCAAACCTTTCCGGGGCCTTCAACAACCTGTCTGTCATGGCCAAACGCGACTATTACACCGTGCTCGGGGTGGGCAAGAACGCCACCGACGAAGAGATCAAGAAAGCCTATCGGAAGATGGCCATGAAGTACCACCCGGACCGCAATCCGGGTGACAAGCAGGCCGAAGACAAGTTCAAGGAAGTGGGCGAAGCCTACGAGGTGCTGGGCGACCGCAGCAAGCGCGACGCCTACGACCGCTACGGTCACGCCGGTGTCGACGGCATGAGTGGCATGGGCGGTATGGGCGGCATGGGGGGCGCCGGTGGTGGTGGCTTCGGCGGCTTTGCCGAGGCCTTCGGCGACATCTTTGGTGACATTTTCGGCGGCGGCAATCGTGGCGGCGGCACCGCCAACCAGATGTACCGGGGTGCCGATCTGCGCTATGCCATGGAAGTCACGCTGGAGCAGGCAGCCAACGGCTACGAAACCGAAATCCGCATCCCCTCCTGGGAAAACTGTACGACCTGCAAGGGCTCCGGCGCCAAACCCGGCACCAAACCGCAGACCTGTGCCACCTGTCATGGCCAGGGCCAGGTGCGCATGCAGCAGGGCTTCTTCTCGGTGCAGCAGACCTGCCCGACCTGCCATGGCAGTGGCAAGACGGTGAAGGATCCGTGCGAAGCCTGCAGCGGGGCGGGCCGCATCAAGAAGAACAAGACGCTGCAGGTCAAGGTGCCGGCCGGCATCGACGACGGCATGCGCATCCGCTCGGCGGGCAATGGCGAGCCGGGTGTCAACGGTGGCCCGTCGGGCGACCTGTACGTGGAAATCCGCATCAAGGAGCATTCGGTCTTCAAGCGTGATGGCGACGACCTGCATTGCGAGGTGCCCATCAGCATGGTCACGGCCGCGCTGGGCGGCACCATCCAGGTACCTACGCTGGGCGGCAGTGCCGAGATCGAGCTGCCCGAAGGCGTGCAGCCGGGCAAGGTGTTCCGCCTGCGTGGCAAGGGCATCAAGGGCCTGCGTTCGGCCGAGCCGGGGGCGCTGTATGCACACATCACCGTCGAAGTGCCGGTGCGCCTGACCGACAAGCAGAAGCAGATGCTGCGCGAGCTGGACCAGAGTCTGTCCGACGCCAAGCACAGCCCGCAGACCCGTAGCTGGAAGGACCGGTTGAAGGAGTTCTTCCAGTAAGGCAAACGCAGGAGCTTCCTCCGTAAGTTTCAGCACATCGACCCGCCTGTGCCTTCCATGTTGAAATGGAGCTGCACAGGGCGGGTTTTTTTGTGCGGAGAGAGGACTGGCCCTGGTAAAGGGCGGGCAATATGGGAGGCTGCTGTGAGTCTTTATGAACAGGACTTTTGGGCATGGTGCCGTGTGCAGGCGCAGGCCCTGCGTTCAGGGCATCTTGCAGGTCTGGATCTGGTCAATCTGGCAGACGAGATCGAGGAGGCCGGGCAGGCAGATGAAAACGAGCTGCTCTCCCGCCTCGAAGTCCTGTTCATCCACCTGCTGAAATGGCGTTTTCAGCCTGCGCGTCGTGGCCGGAGCTGGCGGCTCTCCATTGCCGAACAGCGACGCAAGATCGCGCGCCGGCTGGAGCGCAGCCCCAGCCTGAAGCACAAACTGCCCGGCATTCTCGTGGACGCCTACGGTGACGCCGTACTGGGGGCCGAGCGGGAAACCGGGCTGGACGCCAGCGTCTTTCCGGCCGAAAGCCCCTGGACCTTCGAGCAGATCATGGACGCAGCATTCCTGCCAGAAGAGGGGCACTGAGTCAGCCCATCGCCGCCGCCAGGCTCTTCTCTGCCAGCGCCACGGTCTGGTCGATATCCGCGTCCGTGTGGGCCGATGACAGGAAGAAGGCCTCCACCGGCGAGGGGGGCAGATAGACGCCGCCGTCCAGCATCAGGTGGTAGAAGCGTTTGTACTGCTCCAGATTCTGGTCGGTGGCTTCCTCGAAATACGTCGGGGGCGTGGCGCGGAAATACATGCCGCCCAGGCCGCCGAGCGCGCGGGCGCTGAAGGCGGCGCCGGTCTTTTTCGCGGCGGCGTTCAGGCCGTCCACCAGCCGATTCATCTTCCGGGTCAGTTCGTCATGAAAGCCCGGTTTCGAGATCAGGTCCAGCGTGGCGATGCCGGCCGCCATGGCAATCGGGTTGCCCGAGAGCGTGCCGGCCTGATAGACATTGCCCAGCGGCGCAAAGCGCTCCATGATTTTCGCCGGTCCGGCCACGGCACCCACCGGCATGCCGCCCCCGATCACCTTGCCGAAGGTGGTGAGATCGGGCGTGATGCCGCACCAGCCCTGGGCGCCCGTGAGCGTGACCCGAAAGCCCGACATCACCTCGTCGAAGATCAGCAGGGCGCCGTACTGGGTACACAGGTCCCGCAGCCCCTGCAGGAAGCCCCCGACCGGGACCATCAGGTTCATGTTGCCCGGAATGGGCTCGACGATCAGGCAGGCCACATCATCCGGGTACTGCTCGAAGAGCGCACGCACGCTCTCCAGATCGTTGTAGCGGGCGATCAGCGTATGCTTGACCACATCTTCCGGCACGCCGGCCGAGCTGGGGTTGCCGAAGGCCAGGGCGCCGCTGCCGGCCTTCACCAGCAGGCTGTCGGCCGTACCGTGGTAGCAGCCCTCGAACTTGATGATGCGGTTGCGCCCCGTATAGCCGCGGGCCAGCCGCAGTGCCGACATGGTGGATTCCGTGCCGGAACTCGTAAAGCGCACGCGTTCCACGTGCGGGAACATGGCGCAGATCTTCTCGGCGAGCACGCTCTCGTTCACGCAGGGCGCGCCATACGACAGCCCGTTGGCTGCAGCGGCCTGCACGGCGGCAATCACCTCCGGGTGGGCGTGCCCGACGATGGCCGGCCCCCAGGAACCCACATAGTCGATGTAGCGCTTGCCTTCCACATCCCACAGGTACGCACCCCCGGCCCGCTGGATGAAGCGCGGCGTGCCTCCCACGGCCCGGAAGGCCCGTACGGCCGAGTTGACCCCACCGACCAGAACCTGGCTGGCCCGGTCGAATTCCTGCTGGTTGGTCTGCTGCGTCATGCTGGTTCCTTGCAATGCGGATGGAGAAGACGGATGCCCCGCATTGTGCGTCCATCGGTGCGCGGATGCAAAGATCACCGCGCAGGGTTGCTGCAGCCGCAGCGCCCCGTTCTGCCCCGTCCGTCGGCCAGAGGCATCCTTCCATCGTCCCTGGCCCATGTGCATTCCCCGTTTTTGTTGGTCTGTTTCTACACGGACGATCCAGTGCCCCCGCTGGCCAGTATGATGCGTGACAGGTCTGTTCTACTGTGAAATACCACCATGAAAAAACTGATTTCCGTTGCCCTGGGCGTTTCCCTGCTGGGTCTGGCCGGTTGTGCCACCGAAGGCTCGCGCGTGGTCGAGAGCCAGAAGGTCAACACCTACAACACGCCTTACCACGGCCAGAAGTCGCTGATCGCCGTGGGCAAGTTCGCCAACAAGTCCAGCTACATGAACGGCATCTTCCAGGATGGTGAAGACCGTCTGGGCAACCAGTCCAAGAGCATCCTGATGACGCACCTGCAGCAGACGGGGCGCTTCCGTGTGCTGGACCGCTCCAACATGGACGAAACCGCCCAGGAAGCGAAGATCAGGGGCCAGGCCCAGAACATGCAGGGCGCAACCTACATCATCACGGGTGATGTGACCGGGTTCGGTCGCAAGGACGTGGGTGACAAGCAGCTCTTCGGCCTGCTGGGCCGTGGCAAGCGCCAGGTGGCCTACGCCAAGGTCATGCTCAACGTGGTGAACGTCAACACCACGGAAGTCGCCTTCTCGGCCGAAGGTGCCGGTGAATACGACCTCTCCAGCCGTGAGGTGCTGGGCTTTGGCGGTACCAGCGGCTATGACGCCACGCTCAACGGCAAGGTGCTGGATCTGGCCATCCGCGAGGCGGTGAACAACCTGGTGGCCGGCATCGAATCGGGCCGCTGGACGCCGGACAACTGAGCAGGGGGTCGGCCATGAAAAGCCGGTTCTGCCGACTGGCGCTGGCAGCGGCCCCCGCGCTGCTGCTGGCTGCGTGCGCGTCGGCGCCGAAGCCCCTCTTTCACTGGGGGGAGTATCCCGATGCCGTCTATGGCTACTACCAGGACAGCGGTGACTGGGACAGCCAGGAAAAGGTGCTGACCAAAGCCATCACCGAGGCCCGCTCGAAAAATCTGAAGGTGGGCCCGGGCATCTACGCGCAGCTGGGCCTGGTCATGGCCAAACAGGGGCGGGATGCCGAAGCGCAGGCCGCGTTCAGGCAGGAAGCCATGCTGTATCCCGAATCTGCCGTGTTCATGCAGCGTCTGACCGGCATGAAACGGGGCGGCAAGGACACCTCCGGCACGCCGCAGGCCCCGAAGGATGATGCGCCAAAGGCCGGGCAGGGAGGTTCTGCATCGTGAAGCTCATGTCTGTCTTGCTGCCCGCCCGGGGAGGCCCTGCATCATGAAGAAACTGACCATTTCGCTTGCCGTGCTGGGGGCCATGCTGCTGGGAGGCTGTGCGTCCCAGAAGCCGGGCTACGATTACACGGCATTTCGCCAGGCCCGTCCGCGCTCGATCCTGGTGGTGATGCCCACCAACGATTCACCGGACATCAAGGGCGCAACCAGCGTGCTGGCCCGTGCCACGGTGCCGCTGGCGGAAAAGGGGTATTACGTCTTTCCGGTGGCGGTGGTCGATGAGATGTTCCGGCAGAACGGCCTGACGGGTGGACACGACATCCAGTCGGCCCCCATCCGGAAGGTGCGGGAAATCTTCGGTGCCGATGCCATTCTGTACCTGCACGTGGAAGAGTACGGTACCAGCTACCAGATCCTGAGCAGCGACACGCGCGTGTCGGTGAGCGGCAAGCTGGTGGACCTGAAGACCGGGCAGACGCTCTGGGAGGGCCGCGCAAAACACGTGGACAACGGTTCGAACGGCGGCGGCGGCCTGATCGCCTCGCTGGTTTCTGCGGTGGCCAACCAGATCATCGGATCGGCCACGGACCGTGGTTATCAGGTGGCCGCCACGGCGGATGCACAGCTCTTTTACTACGGCGATCGGGGTGGAGTGCTGATGGGGCCGTATCACCCCGATTACCAGAAGGATTACCAGAACGACCGATGACGCCTGCGCGCCTGCCTTCAGGACGGGGGCAGGCAACAGTTGCAGTGAAGGCAGCCCGACAGCTGCCCGATGGCGGCTACCACCACATGGCGGCTTCATGAGCCTGCTCCCGCAAGGGAGGGGGACATGAAGTCGCCATTTCTGTTGGCATGGCAGTTCTGTCTGTAGTCGTGGCAGTTCTGGCAACGCCCCGGATCTGCGGGGCGGAGCTTGATGGTGCAGGGGCTCCCATGTCCGGAATGCACATCCATTTCGATCCTGCCTTCCGGGCAGACATATCCTCTTTGGTCCTGCCTTCGGGGAAGGCCGAAACTTGCCAGAAGCTGCGCCGTATCAGGGTAATTTCTCCCCCGGAGTTTCCCGAAAAAACCGGTGTGCAGAAATATTTGCTGACAAAACCGGCTGTTGGTTCACATGCACGCCTGTCTGCCGTGTCAGTCTGCAAACCGTGGCCTGGTGAATGAATGCATGACACGCTCAAGGGCGGGGGGGACAGACATGGCGCACGGTTCGGAGCCTGTTCGTGTGGGCATGATTGCCAATCCGGTATCGGCAAGAGATGTACGGCGCGTGCTCTCGGATGCGGCGGGGCTTACCCTGGGAGAACGTGTGGCCATGCTGCTGCGCGTGCTGCGGGTGCTGGCTTCGATGGGCGTGGACGAGGTGCTGCTCATGCCCGAGCGCGAAGGGCTGCGGGCGCTGCTGGATCGCCAGCTGCTTCGGGAGAGCAGTCAGGCGTATCGCCGGCTGCCCACGCTGCGCTGGCTGGACATGACGGTCAGCGGATCGGTGGCGGACACGCTTGCGGCGGCATCGCTCATGCGTGATCAGGGGGTGCGTGCCCTGATGGTGATGGGCGGCGATGGTACGCATCGCGCAGTCGCCTCGGTATGCAGGGATGTGCCGATCGTGGGAATTTCCACGGGTACGAACAACGCATTTCCGCCCATGCGGGAAGTGACGGTCACCGCCATGGCCACCGCGCTGTATGTCAGGGGGCGTATTCCGGAAGCCGTGGCGGTCAGAAATGAAAAGCGCCTGGATGTGCGCTGCATCGATACCCAGAGGGAGCGTGTACGGGAAGATATTGCGCTCATCGATGTGGGCGTGCTGAACGAGCGGATTCTGGGGGCGAAGGCCATCGGTGATGCCGGCTCGCTTCATACGATTCTGGTGACGCAGGCTTCTCCCGAGGCCGTGGGGCTGTCCGGCGTGGCGGCGATGCTGCAGCCGGTAGGGCGTCATGAACCGGGGGGCCTGATGGTGAGACTGGGCACGGGGGACGAAACCCTGCGGGAAGGGCAGATGCATCGCGCACCGTGGACGCTGCATGCGGCGCTCGCCCCCGGGCTGATCACAGCAATACCTGTCCGGTCGTGGCGATGGCTGCCTGCCGGGGAGATCTGGGAAATCAGCGGACAGGATGGCCTGCTGTCACTCGATGGCGAGCGGGAAATGGCATTCCGTTCCCATGAGCGGGTGGAAATCTGCCTGCATGATCAGGGCCTGAAAACACTCGATGTCCCGGCCTGTCTGCATTACGCGGCACGGGAGCACCTGCTGCTCGAACATGAAGCGGCAGGATGACGCGTCGCGCTGCGCGTCCCTTCCGGAATTTGCTGCACACACGCAAGTATCCCGAATACACCAGATACCAGGACACCCTGGGAATCTCACGCCACCGATGACAGCATGGGGAGCGCGCCCTCCCATCCTGCACCGCCCAGTCCGGTGCGGGCATTTCGAGCCCGGGCGCACAGGAGGAGAACGATATGAGTCATGAAACGCCGCTCGACCGGGAGACACTGCTGGATGTGTACCGGAAGATGCGCACGATCCGCGATTTCGAGGAGCGTCTGCACATCGATTTTTCCCGGGGAGACATTCCGGGATTCGTGCATCTGTATGCCGGAGAGGAAGCCGTAGCCGTGGGTGTGCTGCAGCATCTGCATGACGACGACCGCATTGCCAGTACACACCGGGGACACGGGCACTGCATTGCCAAGGGCGTGGATGTGCACGGCATGATGAAGGAGATCTACGGCAAGCGTGATGGCGTCTGCCATGGCAAGGGCGGGTCGATGCACATTGCCGATCTGTCGCGCGGCATGATGGGGGCCAATGGAATCCTCGGTGCGGGCGCACCGCTGGTATGCGGCGCAGCACTGGCAGCGAAATACCGGGGCAAGGGAGATGTGGGTGTGACCTTCTGCGGGGATGGTGCCGCCAACCAGGGCACGGTGCTGGAGAGCCTGAACCTTGCCGCGATCTGGAACCTGCCTGTCATCTTCGTGGTGGAAAACAATGGCTATGCCGAATCGACCTCACGCGATTATGCAACGGCCGTCAGCAGCTTTGCCGACCGGGGCGCCGGGTTCGGCATTCCGGGCGTGACCGTGGATGGCAATGACTTCTTTGCGGTTCATGAGGCTGCGGGCGAGATCATCCGCAGGGCGCGCGAAGGCGGGGGACCTGCGCTGCTCGAATGCAAGACCGACCGCTTCTATGGCCATTTCGAGGGGGATGCGCAGACCTACCGGGCGCCTGGTGAGGTGGACATGCTGCGTGCCGACCACGACTGCCTGAAGATCTTCCGGGCCCGGGTCGAAGAGGCAGGCGTGCTGGAGGCAGCCGAACTGGACGCCATCGACCGTGAGGTGGCCACGCTGATCGAGGCCTCGGTCGTGGCGGCACAGGCCTCGCCCGAACCGTCGGCAGCCGATCTGCTGGCCGATGTCTACGTGAAATACTGATTCAGTGCCCCAGCGCTGCGGAGACGGCAAACCGGCAGCGGCGCGAAGCACAGCATGAAGGAGACGAACAAATGGCCAGAAAACTGAGCATGAAGCTGGCGATCAATGAAGCCATTGCCCAGGAAATGGCACGCGATGAAAGCGTGATCATGATGGGAGAGGATATCGTGGGGGGCGCAGGTGCTGCAGGTGAGGACGATGCCTGGGGCGGTGTGCTGGGGGTGACCAAGGGGCTGTACCAGAAATTCGGCAATCGCCTGCTGGATACTCCGCTGTCGGAATCGGCATACATCGGTGCGGCCATCGGTGCGGCATCCTGCGGCATGCGACCGGTTGCCGAGCTGATGTTCATCGATTTTGCCGGGGTCTGTTTCGACCAGATATTTAACCAGGCCGCCAAGTTCCGCTATATGTTCGGCGGCAAGGCACGTACCCCGGTGGTGATCCGGGCCATGGTGGGCGCGGGCTTTCGGGCGGCTGCCCAGCACAGCCAGATGCTGACGCCGGTATTCACGCACATTCCGGGCCTGAAGGTGGTCTGTCCATCCAGCCCGTATGACACGAAGGGGCTGCTGATTCAGGCCATCCGCGATGATGATCCGGTGATTTTCTGCGAGCACAAGAGCCTGTACGGACTGGAAGGCGATGTGCCTGAGAGCAGTTACGCCATTCCCTTCGGTGAGGCCAATGTGGTGCGCGAGGGCAGGGATGTCACCATCGTGACCTACGGCCTGATGGTGCACCGGGCGATGGAGGCTGCAGCGCAGCTGGAAAAGGAAAGGATTTCGTGCGAGGTGATCGACCTGCGTACCCTGTCGCCGCTGGACATGGATACGGTGCTGGAATCGGTGGAGAACACCGGGCGCCTCGTGGTGGTGGATGAGGCCAGCCCCCGCTGCAATATCGCCACCGATATTTCCGCACAGGTGTGCCAGGAAATCTTCGATGCGCTGGAAAGCGGCATCCAGATGGTGGTGCCGCCGCATACCCCGGTGCCATTTTCGCCCACACTGGAAGACCTGTATCTGCCCTCTGCCGAAGGCATTGCCGCGGCTGCCCGCAAAACCATGAAAGGAAACTGAGAGATGGCTGAAATCACACCGATCGTCATGCCCAAATGGGGCCTTTCGATGAAGGAAGGCAAGGTCAACGCCTGGCTCGTGGAGGTGGGTACGCGTATCGAAGTGGGCATGCCCATTCTCGATGTGGAAACCGACAAGATCGCCAATGAGGTGGAAGCCCCGGATGCGGGACTGCTGCGCCGTCAGCTGGCGGCCGAAGGTGACGTGCTGCCAGTCAAGGCACTGCTGGGCGTACTGGCCGAAGAAAGTGTTTCCGATGCGGAGATCGATGCGTTCATCGCCGCCTATCAGGTACCCGATGAAGGGGACGGGGAAGAAGATGAAACCGGCCCCAGCGACCAGCATGTCGAGGTGGACGGCATTCGTGTGCGCTACCAGCAGACCGGCAGCGGAAGCCCTGTACTGCTGATCCATGGATTCGGTGGCGATCTGAACAACTGGCTCTTCAACATCGATGAGCTGGCCAGCCGGCATACGGTCATCGCGCTGGATCTGCCGGCCCATGGCGCATCGGACGTGCGCTTGCCCGCATCGCACGACCTGGCGGGCATGGCAGCCTTCGTCCACCGTTTCCTGCAGGAAACCGGATACACCAGGGTGGACATCATGGCCCATTCGATGGGTGGTGCCATTGCTGTACAGTTGGCGCAGGATGTACCCGATGCCGTTGGCAAACTCGTGCTGGTGTCGCCCTGTGGATTTGGCGAAGCCATCAACATGGGTTATGTGGATGGCTTCATCGATGCCGAATCGAGGCGGGATCTGAAGCCGGTGCTGGGCCTGCTGCTGGCAGACCCTTCGGCCGTGACCCGGGCGATGGTGGACGAGAGCCTGCGCTACAAGCGGCTCGATGGCGTGCAGGATGCCCTGCGGGCACTGCGTGACGCGATGTTTGCCGATGGCCGCCAGCGTGCGCTTCCCGGCCTGGCACTCGATGTGAAGCGGCATCCGCTGCTGCTGCTGTGGGGGCGGGATGACCAGGTGGTGCCCGTTGCGCACGCAGAGGCGGCGCCGGACGGTACGAAAACCGTGCTGTACGAGGCTTCCGGGCACATGTGCCACATGGACCATGCGGCCGAGGTGAATCCGGTGGTGCTGGCGTTCCTGGAAGGGAGCTGATCTGCTTCCCTGGTCGTGGGGTCGTGGGGTCGTGGGGCGTGAGGCGTGGGGGTGAGACCGTTGCGCCCCTGCTGCCGGGAGAGCCAGACGGTCCGTGTATCCCCGTTCATCGCGGGGGCCTGGTGCCAGCGCCCCTGCTGTTGCGGGGAATGGCCGCCGAAAGTCCATGTTCGTGTCCAGACTGCGGGCAGGCGTGGTTACACTATGTCCCGTATCAGGACACACCCCCATGGCCAAAGCAGACTACCCCGTTACCACCGCCGTGCGCTTTCTCCGGGCGCACGGCATCGACTTCATTCCCCACGTGTACGAGTACGAAGAGCACGGCGGCACGGCCCAGGCCGCCCGTGAAGTGGAGGCGCCGGAGCATGAGGTCATCAAGACCATCGTGCTGGAAAATGAACAGAAAAAGGGCCTGATCGTGCTGATGCACGGTGACCGGCAGATTTCCACGCGCAACCTGGCGCGCGAGCTGGGCATGAAGCACATCGAGCCTGCCGACCCGAGGCAGGCCAACAAATGGACCGGCTATCTGGTGGGGGGTACCAGCCCGTTCGGCACGAAGACGAAGCTGCCGGTGTATGTGGAGCGTACCATTCTGGATCTGCCGCGGATTTTCATCAATGGCGGCAAGCGCGGGTTTCAGGTGGAGATTTCACCGGCCGCGCTGAAGGCGCTCGATGCGCAGCCGGTGAGTGTGGCGACGGAGTGAGCAAGATGACAGGTTTCTGACAGGGGCTGCCCGGTTGCCATGTGCCAGAACAGGACCGGCTGCTGTTTGCCAGTCCTGTGCAGGGGTGAAGATTCACCCCACCAGCTGCGTCGTGATCCGGATCCGCCCCGTCAGCGTTTTGTGCACCGGGCACTTGTCGGCAATCTCCAGCAGCCGCTGGCGCTCGGCATCGCTCAGCTCGCCTTTCAGCGTGATCTGGCGCTCGAACACGTCCTCGGTCTGGGTACTGCCATGGCTGGCAGCCCCCGCTGTGGAGGATGATTCCGCACTTCCGGTGCTCCCTGCCGGCAGGGTCTCGCGCCGGTGCACCAGATCCACCACCACATCATCGAGCTTCATTCCCTTGCGGTTGGCGTACATGCGGATGGTCATCGAGGTGCAGGCACCCAGCGACGAGAGCAGCAGCGCGTAGGGGTCGGGCCCCAGATCGCTGCCGCCCATGCGTACGGGCTCATCGGCCAGCCAGGTGTGGCGGCCAGCCTGGATGCCACGCAGGAATCTGTGATTCAGTTCCGTCAGGCGCACGGTACCAGCCGGCAGGTTCGGATCGAACGGAATGGTTGGCACGTCCAGTGCGTCCCGGGTTGCCGGGGAAGCGAAGGGGGCAGAGGAGGCAGCGGATTCTCCCGACGTTGCGCCAGCCGGTGACGCAGCGGCCTGTGACGCAGGTGTGCCTGTGGCGGCGCGGGATGCATCCGCCGGTGGCTGGGCGCTCCCGGCCTGGAAACTGCGCGCTGCGGCCGCCAGCGCTGCCGGCGTCACATAGCGCGAGGCCCAGGCGACGATGCAGCTGGCCACGTACTCGGCGTCCTGCGCGTTGCTGAGCAGGTGGTCGGCGTTGTCCAGCGAGATGAAGCTCTTCGGGTGGCGGGCGGCTTCGTAGATCTTCTGGGCCTGATCGATATGGACAGTGGCGTCCCTGGGCGAATGAAAGACCAGCAGGGCCTTGCCCAGCTCGGCGATGCGGCTGGCCTGGTTATGCTCGGCCACGTCGTCCAGAAACTGGCGCTTGATGGTGAAGGGGCGGCCGGCCAGCGACACGGTGGACTGGCCCTGCTCACGGATGGCGTCCAGGCTGCCGCTGAACTGGTGCAGGATGTGGCTGGCCTCGGCCGGGGCGGCGATGGTGGCCACGGCCCTGGCTTCGGGCACGGCATGCGCAGCGGCGAGCACGGCGGCGCCACCCAGACTGTGGCCGATCAGCAGGGCAGGGGCCTGGTGGTTCTGGCGCAGCCAGTCGGCCGCCGACAGCAGATCCGCGACGTTGGAAGAGAAGTTGCTGTCGGCAAAATCACCGTCGCTGCCGCCCAGGCCGGTGAAGTCGAAGCGCAGCACGGCCACGCCCCGGTCATGCAGCGCACGGCTGATGCGGGCGGCCGCCTTGATGTCCTTGCCGCACGTGAAGCAGTGGGCAAAGAGGGCGAAGGCGGTGGGCGATTCGGGCAGTTCGAGCACGCCGGCCAGCTGGTGGCCCTGGGCGTTCTGGAAGGTGATGCGATTGATCATGGCGGCGACTTTGGCGGAAGGAGAAAAGCATGTGTCCCTTTTGGTCGCCGCGCCATCCGGTTCTCTTACAAGGATGGCCCGGGCCGGCGAGCGGCTGCTGGACGTGGCGCAGGGACCGCATGGGGCCGTGCGTCCCGCCGGTACGTCACAGCCCGGCACGTCTCAACTGGCCACAGCAGCCAGACTCCTTTCGGCCAGCGCGATGGTCTGGTCGATATCTTCGTCGGTATGGGCCGACGACAGGAAGAAGGCCTCCACCGGCGAGGGGGGCAGATAGACGCCGCCGTCCAGCATCAGGTGGAAGAAGCGTTTGTACTGCTCGATGTTCTGGTCCGTGGCCTCTTCCAGATACGTGGGTGGCGTGGCGCGGAAGTACATGCCGCCCAGCCCGCCCAGTGCGCGGGCACAGAAGGGCACACCGGTCTTCCTGCCGGCGGCATTCAGGCCATCCACCAGCCGGGTCATCTTCCGGGACAGCTCGTCATGAAAGCCCGGCACCGAGATCAGGTCCAGCGTGGCAATGCCGGCGGCCATGGCAATCGGGTTGCCCGACAGCGTGCCGGCCTGGTACACCTTGCCCAACGGGGCGTAGTTTTCCATGATGCCTGCGGGCCCTGCCACGGCGCCCACCGGCATGCCGCCGCCGATCACCTTGCCGAAGGTGGACAGGTCCGGCGTGATGCCGCACCAGCCCTGGGCGCCGGTCAGCGACACCCGAAAGCCCGACATCACCTCGTCGAAGATCAGCACTGCACCGTACTGGGTGCACAGATCGCGCAGCCCCTGCAGGAAGTCGGGCACCGGCGGCATCAGGTTCATGTTGCCGGCCACCGGCTCGACGATCAGGCAGGCCACGTCGTCCGGATACTGTTCGAACAGCCGGCGCACGCTGTCCAGATCGTTGTAGCGGGCCACCAGCGTGTGCTTGACCACATCTTCCGGTACGCCGGCCGAGCTGGGGTTGCCGAAGGCCAGGGCACCACTGCCAGCCTTCACCAGCAGGCTGTCGGCCGTACCGTGGTAGCAGCCCTCGAACTTGATGATGCGGTTGCGCCCGGTATGCCCGCGGGCCAGCCGCAGCGCCGACATGGTGGATTCGGTGCCCGAACTGGTGAAGCGCACCCGTTCGACGTGCGGGAACAGGGCGCACAGCTTTTCGGCCAGCACGGTCTCGCGCACGCAGGGGGCGCCGAACGACAGGCCATCGGCCGCTGCGGCCTGCACGGCCCCGACGACGGCCGGATGGGCATGGCCGACGATGGCCGGGCCCCAGGAGCCCACATAATCGATGTAGCGCTTGCCCTCCACGTCCCACATCCATGCACCCTGGGCGCGCTGGATGAAGCGCGGGGCGCCGCCCACGGCCCGGAAGGCCCGCACGGCCGAGTTGACCCCGCCAACCAGCACCTGGCTGGCCCGGTCGAATTCCTGCTGGTTGGTCTGCTGCGTCATGGTGATGGTTCCTTGCGGTGGTTCCAGTGATCCCGTTCGGGGCAGGCGTGGCCGGTCCGGATGGAGGCGGTCGGGGACGGTGACTACGGTGTCAGGGCCGGCAGCGGCCCCTGCTGCTTCGACAGGCGATCCGGGAGGACATGGGATTGCCGTGATTGTGCGTCCATCGCCGCGCGGATGCAAAAGGGGCGCAGCACGGCTGGCGCTGTCGTTGAGGGCCTGATCCACCGCCACGTTGGCGGATGACCGGCGCGGAACGGAAAACAGGCAGGCCCCCCGGAGCTTGCTGGCTGGCACCGGCCGGCTGACATCAGACGGACTGGCGGGCTGTGGGGTTGTGCCGCGCAGCGGCTGGACCATGATGCTCCCACTGTCGTACCAGCAACCGCTGCAGCACCGTCAGATGTGGAAACTCCAGCAGCATGCCGATGATCAGGGCGGCGTAGATGAGCGGCTGGCCGGGCAGCGCCGTGAGCGTGACGGCCAGCATCAGCGGCGCATTGCGGGCGGCAATGGTCATGGTCAGCAGGGCATGCTCCGGATGCTTCAGATGCGCCAGCCGGCTGACGCTTTCGCCCAGCAGGGCCGTCAGCACGAAAAACACAAAAACGGCGCCCAGCAGCTGGGCAAACACGCTGGCGTGACCCAGTATGGTTTCGATGTTGCCGGCAAAGATCTGCATGACCAGCAGGGCCAGCACCCACAGGGTGGCGCGGTCGGCCAGCGCCAGCACCGTGTCGAAAGCGGGCAGTCTGAACCACACTGTACGAACCGGGCCGGGGAAGCCGGTGGCGCTGGTTGACGTACGGCGCAACAGCACGCGCAGCAACAGGTGCAGGCCAATGGCCAGCAGCAGCGGCAGCAGGAACCACTGCTGCAGCGTTTCGGCAATCAGCCCTGGTTCCAGCCCATGGGACATTGCAGGGCCTGCCGGCGCTGCAGCACCGGTCGCAAACAGCTGCAGAAAAACCGGATACAGCAGCAGCTGGGTCAGCATGTTCAGCGGAATCAGCGTGGTGCCCAGCGCCACATTGCCCCCGGAAAACCGCGTGAAGCCCAGAAACCAGTCCGTGCAGGGCGACATGAAATAGATCATCAGTCCCACCATCATCAGCGGATGATCTGCCATGAACAACCGGGCCACGCCATGACCGATGGCTGGCACCAGCAGAAAATTCACCCCCAGTGCCAGCGCCAGAAACGGCAGGTTGCGGGGCACATGGCGCAGTTCGTCGAAGCGCACCCCGAAGAACAGCAGCCCCACCAGCGTGAGCAGGGTGGGATCGACGTGATCGCCCAGCCACTGGCCCGTACCGGGTGCCCAGTGGCCGATGGCCGCGCCGGTGGCAATGGCGGCCAGCATCAGCAACGGCAGCTGGCCAAACGGAGAGGCGGTGCGGGTGTTCGTGGTGTGGTCGTCCGGTTTCAGCATTCGCATCCCTCGCAGCAGTCGCTGTTGCCGAAGGGGCCCCAGTTGCCCGGGGGCGTTTCCAGGGCGCTGGCATCGATGTCCAGCCGTCGGGTGATTTCCCGGGCGATCAGGCCAAAGCGCTGGCGGAACTTGTAGATGAAGCAGTAGATGCGCTCGTCGTGGCGCACCTGCGGCCCCACCAGAAACAGCCCCGGATACACGGTGGATTCGTCCAGCGGGCTGAGGGCGAGGTGGCCGTCGTCGCGCCATTCCCAGAGATCGGCAATCTGCCGGGCACCGCCGCCTTTCTGGAAGCCGGTGCCGAGTACGGGCGGGGTGAGGGTATCCCAGTAGCGGCCGTCGGCTGCGTGGATGCGGCAGCAGTGGCCGTTATTGGTCACGGCCATCACATCCACGCCATACACGATATCCAGCCGCCCCGTGGCCAGCGCCTGCCGCAGCCGTTCGTGGGTGAAGGGGGACAGGGAGAGGGAGGGGTTGGGCGCACTGTCGTGCCCCCAGGTGGCACCGCGGCAGAGCAGCCGCACGCGACGGCCCAGCCGGACCAGCTGGATGGCGGCGTCGATGCCGCTTTCGTAGCCGCCGATGACGGTATGGTCGCACGGTGCTGCCGTTGACGAAGCTGCGGCATGCCTTGCCGAGGCGCTGCCTGCAGGGACGCGGCGACCGGTGGCTGCATCGCCGTCAATGGCGGTCACGTCGTCAGTGCTGGCCATGCGGTCAGTGATGGCCGCATCATGAGCGATGACTGCATCGTCGCAGGTGGCAAGCTGCGTCCAGTCGCTCACCTGTGCGTAGTGCCGGCACAGGTCGGCACCGGGAAATGCCGACAGATCCGGAAACTGGTATTCACCCGTGGCCCAGATGAGAAAGCGGGTGTGCAGCTCGCCCTGCGAGGTGTAGAGCAGAAAGCCGTCACCCGGGGCGGGAATGACCTGTTCGACGCTGCACTGGGGCACCAGCGGCAGCTGCTGCCCTTCGGTGATGGCCTGCAGATAGTCTGCATACTGGGCGCCGCTGGGGTGTTCGGTTCCGGTAAAGCGGGCCAGCGAGCTGTAGGGACTGATGGCGTTGAGGTCCGCCAGGCCGAACGGGTTGCTGTGAAAGGAGGGCGTGATAAACCGGGTCTGGCGTGGCCAGCGGCGAAACGATTCGCCGGCCTGCCCGCGTTCCAGAATGCCCCAGTGAAGCCCGGGCAGCGGCAGCAGGGTGAGAGCCATGCCAAGCCCGGCCGGGCCGGCGCCCACGATGGTGACGTCGAGACTGCGCATGGGAGTGACGGATCGGGTGGGAAGATTGAGTTATATATGTTATAACATAACTTTAAATGGAGATGAGTGGCTGCGCAAGTCTGGAAAGACACACCGCTGTCCAGCAGGCAGGCCGGATCATCGTTACACTGTGTGTCTGCACCAGGAGTCACACCGATGAGCAAAGCCGACTATCCCGTCACCACTGCCATCCGCTTTCTTCGGGCGAACAAGATCGATTTCGTGCCCCATGTGTACGAGTACGAGGAGCACGGGGGCACGGCGCAGGCGGCCCGTGAGGTGGGCGCGCCAGAGCACGAGGTGATCAAGACCATCGTGCTGGAAAACGAGCAGAAAAAGGGGCTGATCGTGCTGATGCACGGCGACCGGCACATTTCCACGCGCAATCTGGCGCGCGAGCTGGGCATGAAGCACATCGAGCCGGCCGACCCGAAGCAGGCCAATAAATGGACCGGTTATCTGGTGGGTGGTACCAGCCCCTTCGGTATCAGAACGAAGCTGCCGGTGTACGTGGAGCACACCATTCTGGAATTGCCGCGGATTTTCATCAACGGCGGCAAGCGTGGCTTTCAGGTGGAGATTTCACCGGCTGCGCTGAAAACGCTCGATGCGCAGCCGGTGAGTGTGGCCACGGAGGGCTGACGGGAACCCGCTTCTGCCCCCGGTGAGGGCTGGTACCTGCAGGCTGCCGGTGTTGCCCTGTCAGTACACGGCTGCAGCCAGTGCGGGGACGAATGAGCCCATGACACGCTCTGGGCCAGTCATGAACTGGCGTTGACGGCAGGCTCACTGCGTCACGTTGGTGTTCCAGTAGCTGTCGGTGCTGGACCCCCCCTTGGCGCCATAGTAGCTTTGCGGTTTCAGCGGCTGGCCTGGCGCCCATCCGGCTGGAATGGTCGTGGTGGTGCAGTACACTATTTTGGAATTACCACCGGTCTGTATTTCCCAGCAGAGATCCACGCTGCGGGCATCCTGGGTGCTCTGCTCGATGGTGAGCGAGACTCTGGCCGTCCCTGGCTGGGTCGCCTCTCATGTTTGCAGGGTGGTGCCGAACAGGATCAGATCATTGGGCGCAATGGTCTTGCTTCCGTCTCCGCCGGCTTTCTGTTCGCCCTGATAATCCGGCATCGGTTTGCCGTCTTTGTCGAGTCGCTGCACGTGCAGGCTGGTCTGGGCAGGCAGAACGAGCCCCTATTGCATATCGTTTTCCAGATTCAGGTTCAGGACCATGCCGGGAAGCCCGCTGCTGGGGCTGTGTGGCTGGGTGGCACTCAGCCAGCTTCCGGCCCGGAAGGTGTACGGGTAGTGGCCGGATGCCGGGGAATAACCGGGCCCGGTGGTGGCGCCATCGGCGTAGGCGGTCGCCTGGCTTTCGTGCTGCAGCGAGACAAAGGCCGGATTCTGCTGAACCGGATTGGTGCTGTAGACGTCATCGGTACCGCCCGCACGCTTGGGCAGGGCGCTCATGCCGCCGCCACGGGGCGTGTAGGCATCGAACAGGGCGGCCAGTACCGCACCGCTGATGCCGTTGGCATCGATGGGGCCGGTGGCGGTTTTCAGGCTGGTGCGGTCGACGGAACGGGCGCCTTTTTTGTCACTCCAGTCAGCTCGAGCTGCTGTGCGCTTTGCGGAGCCCTGTCGCTGCCGTTGCGGCTGGGCGCCACGATCAGCCGCTTGCCGATCTCGAGCGGTGTGGTGATTGGGGGCGATACACGCCCTTTCGCCAGTCCGGGCTGGGACAGGCCGATGCGGATGTCCGGTTCGGTGGTGGAACCTACGGTGGTATGTGATTTGACACTAGTATTGAGGCTGCCATGGATCGGGCCGGCGCTGGTGGCCAGATGGTAGCTGTACGTGCCCGGCAGTGTGGCGTCGGCATTCGTGGTGACATCCTCGTCGATCAGCAATGCAGGCCCCAGCAGCCGGTCGTTGACGTATTCGGTTTCGCCGACCATGTGGCTGTCGGCTGTTTCGGCGTCGAGCAAGGTCAGTTTGGGCTGGTTCTGGGCGTCACGTTCGGGCATGCGTGACAGCAGCAGCTGGATCAGCAGATCGCCACGGATTTCCGTCTTGCCGCCGGCACCGGCGCGCAGGGCGTCGATGCCGGCGGGTACGGCTTTGGGGGTTCGGGATGAGGTGTTGCCGTCCGTCTGTGCAGCTGTTCCATTGGCGGGCAGTGCCTTGCCGGCCGGGCTGGCCGCGTCGGAGCCTGCATCATCGTGGCCACCGCAGGCGGCAAGGGTTAGCCCCAGGCCGACGGCCAGGGCGATTTTGCGGGGGGGCTGTATTCATGGCAGAGCTGCTCCTTTTTCCGATGGAATGACGTGCTGTCGTGTGTCCGTGGGGCTGGGATTGCAGCGATTTTTCTCTCTCGCGCGCCATGAATCATCACGCATGTCCGGATTATGTGACGGCCATGGGAGTGTGTGATGAAAATGGGAACGGTATCCGTGTGTTCTGAACTGGCAATAATAGTAGGGAGGGCTGCCAGTCCGATGGATCAGTGACTGGGCGCCTGGCCCCTGTCATCGGGCGCCAGCATGGTGAGCATGGCCTGGATCAGCGCATCGCCGTGGACTTCGTAAACGGTGCCGTTTCGACTGTCCCTGTTCGACCGGATGACGGCTGAGATGTCGTCACCGACGGCTTTGATGTGCCGGAAGGGTCGCAGGACGACACTTCCGGCAGGTGTACCGGTTGGGCATGTTTACCGGTCGGGTTCAGTTACCTGTTTGCGTGTTCCAGAAAACGCCACCACCAATCCGGCTGTTGCGCCGGTAGGCGTAGTAGCTTTGCGGCGGCAGGGGTTGGCCGGGCTGCCATCCCTGCGGAATCGTCCAGGTGGTGCAGTACTTCTGTGGATCTGTCTGCTCAACCAGTGTGCTCCAGCACAGGTCTGCGCTGCGGGGGTTGGCTGTACTCTGTTCGACAGTGAGTGTGACCAGCGCCTTTTTCGGTGATGTAGTGCCCGCTGTGGAATAAGTACCCGGGTCACGCCACAATTGCACGATCTGGCCAAATATCAGCAGGTCATCGGGTGCGATGGTTTTTGCTGTCTGCCCGGGACTGGCCTGCTCACCCTGATACTGCCACTGCGGGGTGTTCTGCTCGTCGATGTCCCGGCTGGTCAGGCCCATCCAGCGCGGCAGTGTCAACCCCTTGGTGGGGTCGCTGTTGACGTGCAGGGCCAGCGTGGTTTGAGCAAAGTTCCGTGCGGGTTCCTGTGGCTGACTGGCGCTTTGCCAGGCACCCGCACGGGAAACATGCAGATAACTGCCCGTTACAGGGGAATGGCTGCCCGGGTCATCCTTTCCGTCGGCATAGGTGCTGGCACGGCTTTCCTGATGGAGCGAGACGAAGGGGGGTTCATGGTCTGTTGCCGCCGTGCCATGGGGGGCATCGGTTGCACCAGCGCGCTGGGGCAGGACCTGCATGCCATGGGAACGGGGCGTGAAGGCGTCGAACATGGCTGCGAGTACGGAACCACTGATCCCGTTGCTGCTGATGGGGTCGGCTGTCTTCTTCAGACTTTCCCGGGATACCGGAGCAACTCCACTGCTGTCGTCGTTCCATACCTGTCCGTCTGGCGTTCTGAGTCTGTGGCCGACGCGTTTCAGGGGCTGTCCGGATGTCCAGCCTGCAGGTACTTCCCAGGTGGTGCACAGTTCGAGTGTATTGGATTCAATCGAGATGGAGCTGAAGCAGGTTCTGAAGCGGTTTCGTCCAGGCGCTACAATATCGAGATCCAGTGTGACTGCACGGTCGTTGCTGCCACGCCATGTTTGCGCCCAGACCCGCTGCTGGGCGTTTCCGGATGCAGTCAGGTGATCCTTCGGATCGATGACCACATCGTCTTCACGCGTCATCGTGAAGTCGGTGCGTACACTGGCAGATGTTGAATTGAGATCGTGCCGCTCCAGAATGCCCAGTTTCACGGTCTTGCCGATTCTCAGTGGTGTAGTGATGGGTGCATTCTGCCCGTCGCTGCCCTGGGGCAGGGCGGCCTGTGAGATGCCGAATTGCATCGAGGGGGTTTCCCCGCGGTAATTGATGGCATTGGGTGCCGCCCGAGCGTTTTCCAGCGGACCATATGCAGGTCCTCGGGCCAGATCCAGCTCAAGCAAATTGCTGCCCAGGCCGGTCTTGCCATTGTCAGGTGTGATGTCGGCCGTCACCAGCATGATCATGTCGCCGGAGGGTTCACCGCTTCCAGCGGTTTTTCCGGTGTGTTCGAAGTGGAGCGGGTAGACCTGTGGCTGCTGCTGGGCGTCGAGGGGGCCTGCCTGCGACAGCAGCGCCTGAATTACCAGATCGCCACGGACCGTGACGGTGCTGTTGGTATCGTTCCACTGAATGGGGTCGGAGGCGGCTTCGTTCGTCTGGGCCGGGGCGGAAGAATTCTGCACGCCGGCAGCGTTCTGTGCCGTGGCTGCGTCCTGCGTTGCAGCGGTGGTTGAAGGGGCGGCCTCCGACGATGAGGTGTCGGCAGGTGTTGCCTTGGTGGTTGCGCTGGACTCGGGCGTGGTGTTGTTGCCATCACCGCCGCCGCAGGCGGCCAGGGCCATGCCCAGGCTCAGGGCCAGGGCGAGTTTTTGTGTCTGGGGATTCATGATGTGTTGTCTCGGTGAATGAGGGAGATATTCGGAAAGGGCGCCTGGCCTGCTGCTTTTTGCGCAGCGTTGTGCCGCGGACTGGTACGGTCCTCCCACGACCCGGTACGGTTCTGCTGCAGCTCAGTACGGATGCGGCAGGGCCGTCGTGGCCCGGCCACGCCGCTTCATTGCGGTGGCAGTTCTTGCCGGTCGTGGCCGGGGCGCTCTTTTGGCTGCAGGATCACGTCCTGCAGGAGGTCAGTGCGCGATGCGGGTGTTCCAGAATGCCGTGATGCGATAATCGTGCTGGGCAGCGTGGTAACTCTGTGGAAGCAGCGGTTGCCCGGCGGTCCACCCTTCCGGAATGGTGCTGGTGGTGCAATAGACCACTACCGGGTAATAACGGTCCGGGGTTTTGGCATTCCAGCACAGATCGACACTGCGTGTGTCCCCGAGGCTCTGTTCGATGGTCAGCCAGACAGAAGCTGGGGTTTCCGCTCTATTATCTGGATCGGCCTTAGCAGCGGTCCAGGTTTGAACGCGGCTGCCGAACTGGATCAGGTCGTTGGGCGCAATGGTCTTTTCGGCATTGCCTTGGCTGTTCTGTTCGCCCTGGTACAGCGGGGCCACATTACCGTTTATGTCACGTTGCTGCAGGGTCAGACTGGTCGAGCGTGGCAGGATCAGCCCCTTCTGGGCGTCGTTCTGCAGGTTCAGCTTCAACTCCATGCCAAGCAATGTCTTGCCGGGTCCGTAAAGGTCGGTAGCGCTTTGCCACGCGCCGGCCTTCAGGGTGTAGGCATAGGGTCCCACGGCCGGGGAATAGCCTGTTCCGTCGGGATTGCCGTCCGCGTAGCTGGTGGCGCGGCTTTCGTGATGCAGTGAGGCGAAGGCCGGGTCATTGTTTTCCGGCGTGGTGCTGTAGACATCGGTGGCGCCGCCAGCTCGTTGCGGCAGGGCGTTCATGCCGCCGGCACGGGGCGTGTAGGCATCCAGCAGGGCGCTGAGCACGGCACCGCTGATGCCACGACTGTTGATGGGTTCGCTGGTGGTCCTCTGATCGGTGCGGCTGATGGGCGGGGTGCCCTTGTCGTCGTTCCAGTGCCAGTAGGAGGTGGAGCCGCCGAACTGACTGAAGTATTTGCGGTTTGCCGTCCAGCGCACGTGTTTGAGGGGCTGTCCGCTGGTCCAGCCAGCAGGGATCTCCCAGCGTTCACACAGGTTTTCGCTCTCGTTGTACTCGGCTGTGAAGTCGATGCAGGAGTTGACCTGGTTGAGCGGCGCGTCGTCCGCCTGGGAGACCTTCAGGGAGATCCAACGGTAAGTCCTGTGGCTGCTGCCTTCCCATGCGTGAGCCCAGCTGAGCGGGTACCAGGCCTTCGGGTCGATGGTCGAGACTTCCTTGCTGGTCAGCGTCTGTTCAGTGGTGCTCTGCGGCGCAGAGTCGCTGCCATCACGGCTGGGTGCCACGGTCAGTTGCTGGCCGATTTCCAGCGGGCTGGTGACTGGAGCCGATGTGCCATTTCTCGGCATGCCCGGCAGGGAGAGGTCGATGCGAATGTCCGGCCGGGTGCTCTGGCCAATGATCATGTAGTGTTTGGCTTGCTCGAGGGCGCCATGGATAGGGCCCTTGTCGATTGCAAGCCGGAAGATATATCTGCCGGCGTTGTCGGCGTTGGGCGTGATGTCTTCATCGACCAGCAGGGCTGGGCCTGTCATTTTGTATTTGTCGGGATCGTCGGTGCTTTCGTCCGCGTCTATCCATGGCAGGAGTGGGTCGTTGGCAGCACCGCGCTCGGGAACGTGCGACAGCAGTATCTGGATCAGCAGATCCCCGCGAATCTCATAGTTCTTGCCGTCGTCGGTGGTGCGGATGGCATCGGTGGTGCTGGTTGCTGCCGGGGTGGCAGCTGCGGTCGTGTTGTCCGTGCCAGAGGCTGCGGCGTCGTTCTGCGTTGCGGCCGTTGCCGTGTCCTGCGTGGCCGTGGTGCCCTGTGCTGTGGCTGTGTTCTGTGTATCGGTCGTGTTCTGTGTATCGGTCGTGTTTTGTGTACCGGAAGCGTCCTGCCCGTTGGCCGCATTCTGTGCGCTGGCGTCGTTCTGTGCGCCGGTGTCGTTCTGTGCTGCCGCAGAGTCCTGCGTCGCCGCAGCGGTTGAAGGCGTTGCCTCCGATGCTGACGTGTTGGCAGGGGCTGCCTTGGTGGTGACACTGGATTCGGGGGCGGCACTGCTGCCGTCGCCACCTCCGCAGGCGGAAAGGGCCATGCCCAGGCTGAGCACCAGGGCGAGTTTGCGGGTATTGGGCTGCATGATGTCTTCTTCCTCCTGCGAATGGATTGATGGCCGGCGCCCCTTTGCGCCGGACCATCGCGTACCGTGATGCAGCCAGCCATGCCGGAAAGGCACACCCGGCAGGCATGTCCGGACGACATACCTGCCATCAGCATCACGTATTCACAATATGTGACATTTACCCGCGGCTGTCGGAAATAACGACACCCGTGTTTCGTTTTTGTGCCACCCTTTTGGGGCTACCGTTATTCAGGGGCGTGGGTCATTGGCCAGCCTTCAGGCTGTCCCGGGTGACGGGCGGTGTGCCCTTGCGGTCGTTCCAGAACCAGTGGGTGGCGACGTCGCCAGCCGCTTCGCTGAGGTAGCTGTCTTCCAGTTCCTGTGACAGGTGTTTGATGGGCTCACCGGCCGTCCAGCTGTCGGGCACTTCCCAGGTGTCGCACAGCGTCTGGTGCGTGGCGTAGTCCTTTCTGAAATCAAGGCAGGTCCTGATCTGATTGCTCTGGTCGGCGGGCTGGGTGGCGCTGAGGGTGACTTCGCGCTCGCCTGCCTTCCAGACATGCTGCCACCTGGTATCGTGAAACCGGGTGATGTCGTAGTAGTGGGTGGGTTCGACGGTCGATACCTGCTCGCTGGTCAGGGTGAACGCTTCGGTGGTGGTCTGGTCACCGTCACCGGGAACTTTCTGCTGTACGGTCAGCTTCAGTGCAGGGCTGATTTCCAGCGGGTTGCCGTTGGGCAGTGTTGTGGTGTCGGGTTTGCGGGATATGCCGGGCAGTGAAACGCCGAACTGGGCCGAGTGCAGGTCGACCCAGCGCGTGGCCTTGCCCTGACTGCCGCTGTCACGTGGTGGGCCATAGACCAGACCCAGCTGATAGATGAATTTGCCCAGCCCGGTACCGGCGGTATCGGCGGCGATGTCGCCTTCCGTCAGCAGTACGGGGCCAACGAGTGGTTCGGTGATTCGCCGGTTGTCAGGTATTGACAGAGACTCGATGCGGTCGGGGTTCAGCCATTCCAGCAGTGGCTGGTTCTGGGCGTTGCGCTGGGGCAGGCGGGTCAGCAGCGCCTGGATCAGCAGGCTGCCGCGTACCTTCGTAGTGTTGCCGTCCCGGGTGAAGGGGGTTGTGGGGGTGTCGTCCCCGGCGGCTGCAGGAGGCGCCGTGTTGCTGGCGGTATCACCTGCGGTGTTGCCGGCAGTCGTTGCCGTATTGCTGGTGCCGCTGGCGGTATTGGCGGCGTTGCCGGTGGGCGTGCTGCCGGCAGCCGGATTTCCTTCGCCGCTGTCTGGTGATGCCTTCAGTGCCTTGGTGGCGGGGCCGGCAGGCTGGGCCGGGTCGCCTGTGCCGTCACTGCCGCCGCCGCAGGCAGCCAGTGCCAGGGTCAGGGCCAGTGCGAGGGTATGCTTGCGTATGTCATGGGGCATGGAATCTTCCGGAAGTAGGGGGAGCCTCTGCAAAAAGGCTCCTTGGGCTGCGTGTGCAGCCCTGTTGCAGTTCCGGGCCGCGGGGCGTCAGTGCCGCGGCAGGGGCTGTGGCATGCGATCCTTCTCCCCGAAACGACGGGGATCAGTCCATGAAGGCCGGTCTGAGGACACTGGACGATCGTGGCCCGGCCCCTCGAGTATGGGCGGAGGAACTACCAGGGTGTGCTGGCAGAATTTGCGGGCTTTGCGTACGCTGCGCGAGAGGGCGCACGCCCATGACACGCGCTAGCCCTGCACCGGAGGCAGGCCGGCCCGCTGCCGCAGGGCGTTCACATAGGCGCTGGCATCCAGCGGACGCCCATGGCGCTGCGACTGCCACAGGTAAAGACAGATTTCGGGCGTACATGAAGAAACGGGTTCTGCACCTGCCCATGAGGGCCGCGTGCAGAACCCGCTTTACCCGTCCAGGGCGGTTACTTTTTACTTCGTGCCGTCTGTGCTGGCTGGTTTGCCGGTATCACCGGAGGCTGTGGCGTTTGCCGTATTGTCCGATGCAGCGTTTGATGTCTGGCCCGATGCAGCGTCCGATGTCTGGGCTGATGCAGAGTGTGAGCCGTTCTCCGTGCCTGCGGCCGTATTGCCTGTTGCCGGTGTGGCTGCGCCGGTGTCTGCCGCGCCCCTTTCCCAGGTCCAGTGGGTTCGGGTGTCCTGCAGGGCATCAGCGCGGGTAATTTCCAGGGTATGGCCAAGGCTGCGCAGCGGCTGACCGGATGTCCAACTGGCGGGAACTTCCCAGCGGTCACATACTGCCGTTGTGTCAGTCATGAAGTTGTTCGAGCGGTCGGCCGTGAACCCGGTCCTGACACAGATGCTGAACTGGTTGTCCTTGTCCTTGATGCTGTCGATCGACAGTGTCACGGTTCGCTGTTCATCCTGTTTCTGCCAGCGCTGCTCCCATGACGGAGGGGGATTGGTGGTCCCGCCATCGAGGACATAGTACTGCTTCGGATCGATCGTTGTTGCGCTGTCGCTGGTCAGCGTGACTTCCGGGGCTTTTGCCCGTGTGCCTGCGTCGGCGTTGCCTGACTGGGTCGAGTCCTGTGTGGCGGTTGCGCTGAATACCAGCTTCAGCTGGTTGCCGATTTCCAGCGGTTGGGTGATGGGGGAGGTGGCAGAACCGTCGGCCGTTTTGGGCAGTCCGGGGAGCGAAACGGAGAACAGCGTGGAGAATTCCTGGAAGGAGTGAACCGCCTCCCAGTCATGCTGGCCGCTTGGGATCTCCTCATGGGAAAGCGACATCCGGTAGACGTATTGCCCAAGGCCGTTGCCGCCCGTGTCTTCGCCAGCGCCCTTGGTGAGCAGGGCGACTGGGCCTGTCAGTGCGTTCTGGACGAAGTCGGAATTGTCCGGACCTCTGTACCTTCTGTACTGGGGAGCCAGCCTGTCGGGCTGCAGCCTGCCTTCGGCGTCACGCTGGCCAACCTGGGTCAGCAGGGCCTGGATCAGCAGATCGCCCCGGATGCGGGTGATGCCGTCCTGGATCTGGATCGGGGGTGTGTTCATGGTGGCACCGGTGCTGGCGTCTGCGGTATTGGTGCCTGTATCGGTGTTCTGGCTGTTGCCGGTCTGTCCGTTGTTTTTCGGAACCTGTTTGGAGACGGGCGGGGGCGTGGAACTGGACGATGCGCCATCCTCGCCGCTTCCGCAGGCGGCCAGCGCCATGCTGATGCCGGTGATGAGCGCGAGTTTGCGGGTGTGGGGAGTCATGAGAAAAACCTCCTTCGACGGGGTGTTGCAGGGATCCTCAGGCCACTGTGTCCGGATAACCACAGCCAGTATGGAGGCTTCGGGACGGGCTGTGGGCGTTTTTGGCCAGGATCCCGGCAAAACAGGGAGGGGTTGCAGTGGCAGCGGGGACGCATGAGTCCCTGACGCACGCCAGCCACGCCCTGGCGTGCGCTATCGATATTGAGCACAACACGCCTCACCCTAACCCACGCCAGCCACGCTCTCTCTAGCCCTGTACCGGAGGCAGGCCGGCCCGCTGCCGCAGGGCGTTCACATAGGCGCTGGCATCCAGCGGGCGTCCGTGGCGCTGCGACTGCCACAGGGCCTCGACCAGGCATTCCTGGGCCTGGTGGGCGGCGTCATGGGCACTGCCCAGCTGGCGCTCCAGTACGTCCATGGCCTCGCGGATGCCCCGCGGCTGGTCGATGGCGCGCTGTTCGGAAATGGCCAGGTGCAGCGACAGGTGCAGGAAGGGATTGTTCCGGCCGGCCTCCGGGCTGTATTCGGCCTCCAGCGCCCGGTTCACGTCGGCCAGCTCTTCGTGATACTCGGGGTGCTGCCTGATCCACTCCCAGGCCACCATCTCCAGTGGTTCCATGGGGGTGCCGTTCTGATGTTTGTTCCAGATGCCGCAGAAGTAGCGGCGGACGTCGGCGACGGAGGGGTTGAAGAGCATGGTGGCGGGGGATGAAAACGCGGGGATGAGGGGATGGTGCCGGCTGCAGTATGCCTGCTGGCTGGACAGACCGTTTGACCATCAGGGGGCGTCCGGTGCAGGACGGGCTGTTCAGTGGGGGAGCGGGGCGTCCGGCCCGTGGCCGGGACTGTATGGTGCCGAAGTCGTCCGGGTCCTGGGCAGGGCTTCGTGGCGTCATGGCCCCTGGTCCAGCGCCGATCTGCGGGGCGGGGCCAGCGTCTTGGGCTCGAAGGCGCAGAGGTCGCTGATGGGGCAGCGCCAGCATTCGGGGGTGCGTGCCTTGCAGATGTAGCGGCCGTGCAGGATCAGCCAGTGGTGGGCGTGCAGCCGGTATTCCTTCGGCACCACTTTCAGCAGCTTCTGTTCCACTTCGTCCACGTTCCGGCCGGGGGCCAGGCCGGTGCGGTTGGATACGCGGAAGATGTGGGTGTCCACGGCGATGGTGGGCTGCCCGAAGGCCACGTTCAGGATGACGTTGGCGGTCTTGCGGCCCACGCCGGGCAGGGCTTCGAGGGCCTCTCGGCTGTCCGGCACCTCGCCACCATGCTGGTCGATGAGGATCTGGCTCATGGCCAGCAGGTTCTTTGCCTTGTTGCGAAAGAGCCCGATGGTGCGGATGGTGTCGGTGATGCGCTCCAGCCCCAGTCCGACCATGGCCTGTGGGGTGGGGGCCAGCGGAAAGAGCCGCCGGGTGACGAGGTTGACACTTTTGTCGGTGGCCTGGGCGGACATCAGCACGGCGGCCAGCAGCTGGTAGGGGCTGCCGTACTCCAGCTCGGTCTCGGGTTCGGGGTTGGCCGCGGCCAGGCGGCGGAACATCTCCAGCCGGTGCTTTGGGCTCATTCGGCGGCCGGCCGGGGGCGGGCCGGTTTCATGCGGGCACGGATGGCGGCCAGCCGGCGGGCCTTCTCGTCGGTGCTGGCGAGTGCAATGTTGGGGTCGCGGCTGGTGGTGGACGTGTCCGGCACGGGGGGCAGATACGTTGCCGGGGGGGCGTCCAGGGCAGCAGGGGAGGGCTGCGGTGGAGGGGAGTCTGGCGTATGCGCTGCAGCCTGTGTCGGCCCGGACGTTGCTCCTGCGCCTGCCACTTCCGCCGGGCCTGCCGTTGCCACCTTTCCTGCCCCCCCTGTCTCTTCCGGAATCCCCGCTCTTTCTGCCCTGATGCCCGGGCCGGCAGGCCATGCGGCGGCGGGTGCGGCCGTGCGGGCGGTGGTGTGGGTGGTGGTGTGGGCGGAGGTGCGGCGTGCCTGCAGGCGATGTTCGCGGCGCTGGTGATGGCGGCGGCCGTGGCTGGCGTCGGCATCCTGCCAGGGCTGCTGTACGGGAACCAGCGAGATGCAGTCCACCGGACAGGGGGGCAGGCACAGCTCGCAGCCGGTACATCGGTCGGCCAGGACCTGGTGCTGAAAGCGCGGGGCG
>ERZ773043.287-NODE-287-length-29131-cov-23.589902_pt1 | contig 29131 bp, 17 predicted proteins | sample MGYA00580636_ERZ773043 | MGnify/ENA primary metagenome ERZ773043 (study PRJEB29015, sample SAMEA2737992) | human oral metagenome | biome: human oral; feature: human-associated habitat; material: dental | place: China | collected 2065 ...
CGCGGACGGCGCCGAGGCCGACCTCAACACGGCCTTCGTCGTGCGGAACGGCGACCCGCTCGAGGGTGACGCGCTCACTCGTTTCGGCGCTCTCCTGGCACCGGTCCGCGCGTTCCTCGACGGCGCACCCCGACCTTTCTCCTCGGAGGGTTCGGCGCGGCGCGTCTCCCTGCCGGTCCAGCGCTTCGACCACGCCCGGTACTGGGACGAGACCGTGCACCGGCGGCAGACGACGTCCCAGCCTGTTGACGCGGCCGACGACTGGGTCGCCGAAGCCGTCGCAGGCCCGTCCCGGCTCGAAGGGGGAACGCCGGGATCCGTACCTTCGATCGTCGCCCACGTATGGTGCGACGTGCTCGGATACCCGCAGCTGCGGGCCGAGGACGACTTCTTCGGGCTGGGCGGTGACTCGGTCTCCTCGGTCAAGATTGTCCAGGCGTTGTCCGACGGTCTCGGACTCGAGATCCCTGCGCCCCTGCTCCTGGCCCATCCGACCGTGGACGAGTTTGCGGTCGCCCTGATCGGTCTGGGGGTGGACGAGGACCGGATCCGGCGCGCCGCCGACGGCGCACTCGCCGCTGCGCCCCGTCACGATCACGCCTGCGAGCCCGAGGAGTACGAGCTTGCCCTGACCGCGCCCCAGCGCAGTATGTACCTGTCCGCCCGGCTCGACGAAGACTCGGTCGCCTACAACGTCAGCGGTCTGACGATCTCGCGGGCCGGCGTGGACGTCGCGGCTCTCGAGGACGGCGTGCGGGCGATGACCCGCAGGCACGACAGCCTGCGGGCGACCTTCCACATGTCGAACGGCGTGCCTGTCCAGCGGATCCACGCCGAGATGCCGGTGACCATCGAGCGGCACCAGCTCGCGGCCCCCGCCGCAGGGGAGACGCACGAGGAACTTGCCCGTCGCAAGATGTCCGGCTTCGTGCGCCCGTTCAACCTCGAGGAGGGGCCGCTGTTCCGGATCGGCCACCTCGAGTTCGCCGACGGAGTGACGTGCATCGCCACCGATTTCCACCACATCATCACCGATGGCACCTCGATGGGCATTCTGTTCGGTGACCTCGAGACGGTCATGGGCGGCACCCGTCCGGCTCCCCTCGCACGCGGCTACCGAGCGGCCGTGGGGACGCTCGTGGAGCGGGAGTCCGGCGAGGCGATGCGGGCCCACCGCAGGTACTGGAGTAAGAGGTTCGCCGACGACGTCCCCGTCCTGCAGCTGGTCACCGACTGGCACCGTCCCGATGTCGTCAGCGGCGCAGGGGCAACCTTGTTCACCGAGATCGACGCCGAGACCTCCCAGCGCCTCAGGCAGTTCGCCCGGGACAACGATCTGACCCCGTTCATGGTCCTGCTCGCCACCTTCGGGCAGCTTCTGTCCCGGATGAGTGGTCAGCACGACGTCGTCATCGGGTCCCCCGTGATGGGCCGGCCCGGCACCGACTACGCCGACCTGGTCGGCATGTTCGTCAACACCCTCCCCATCCGGTTGCGGACCGATCCGGCGACGCCCGTGGCCGGGTTCCTCGAGGAGGTTCGCGCCACGGTGCTGGAGGCGTTCGCACACCAGGACTGCCCGCTCGAGCTGTTCCTCCAGGACGTCGAGGTCCGGCGGGAGCCCGGTCGACGTCCCCTCTTCGACGTCTGTTTCGTGCATCAGAACACGGACATGGGTCTGGAGACCGGCGGCGACGAAGTTCTGTCCTTCGACGACGGCAGCGCCAAATACGACATCACGTTGAGCACCCGTGAGTCCGGTGGACGCCTGCTGCTCGAATGGGAGTACTCGACGGATCTGTTCCGCGAGGAGACCATCCGGTTGTACGCCGACCGGTACGTCCAACTACTGACCTCCCTGATCGCCTCGGCACCGCAGGAGCCGGTGTCCGAGCTGCGCCTGCTGCCGGCCGCCGAGGTCGACCTGATCCGCCGCCTGGCGACCACGCCCTCCCCGGCGACGGAGAGCATCGGGATCGCGGGGCTGTTCGCGGCCCGGGTCGCCGAGGATCCTGAGCAGACGGCCCTCATCCACGGTGCCGAGCGGGTGTCGTACGGAGCCTTCGACGCTCGTGTGACCGAGATCGCTCGCGGCATCCTCCGCCTCGGCGTCACGCCCGGGCAACCCGTGGCGTTGCTGTTCCACCGCAGCACCGACATGGTTGCCGCCATCATGAGCGTGCTCCGGGCGGGGTGCTACTACGTTCCGCTCAACCCAGAGTTCCCGGAGGAACGTCTCCGGCATGTCCTGGCCGACTCCGGCGCCAAGTTCCTCCTGACCTCCGACGAATGCCTCCAGCATGCCGGGACCCTGGGCCTGGACATGGACGTGGTGCACACCGTCGCTCAGTGCGCCGAAGTGGGCGCCGCGGACGGCCCGGAGGAACAGTTTGCCGGGATTCCCGGCAGCAGTGCCGACCCCGCCTACGTCATGTACACCTCGGGAACCACCGGCCTGCCGAAGGGCTCGGTGATCCGCCAGCGCAGCGTCATGCGCGTCGTGCGGCACTCCTCGTTCTACGAGGCCGGCCCGCAGGACGTGTTCCTCCTCATGTCGGACTACTCCTTCGACGGCTCCGTCTACGATATGTTCGGCGCCCTGCTCAACGGCAGCACACTCGTCATCGTCGACAAGGCCGACGTCCTCGAACTGGACCGTCTCGGCGCTGCCATCCGGGACAACGGGGTGACCAGCTTCTTCATCACCGCGGCCATGTTCAACGCCCTGATCGATTCGTGCCCGCAGGTTCTCGGCAGCGTCAGGTGTCTGCTCTTCGGAGGCGAGGCGGCTTCCCCGGTCCACGTCAAGCGGGCGTTCGACATCCTGGGCCCGGGGCGAATCGCCAACGGGTACGGTCCGACGGAGACGACCGTCTTCGCGGCGGTGCACGTGGTTCACGACGTCGTCGAACGGGACGCGATCCCGATCGGGCGTCCCATCAACGACACATCTCTGTGGGTCCTGGACGCCGACCGGCGCCTTGCCCCGATCGGTGCCAGCGGTGAGCTGTTCATCGGCGGCGGGGGCCTCGCCGACGGGTACCTGCACCTGCCGGAACTCACGGCCGAACGGTTCGTCACGTCTCCGGACGTGCCGGGAGAACGGTTGTACCGCACCGGGGACCTGGTCACGGTCAAGAGCAACGGCCTGGTCTACTACTCCGGCCGGCTCGATCAGCAGGTGAAGTTCCGGGGCTACCGCATCGAGACGGCCGAGATCGTGCAGGTCGCTTTGGACGAACCGGAGGTGCTGTGGGCGCATGCGGCCGTCCATGAGCAGGACGGTGTCAAGAACCTGTGCCTGTGGGTGAGGTTCGGTGAAGGCGGGTCCGACGACACCAGGCTCCGATCGGCCCTGCGTCGCAAACTACCCAGTTACATGATCCCGTCGTTCATCGTCCCCACGGACGAGGTGCCCCTCACGCGCAACGGCAAACTGGACGCCGCAGCGCTGCCCTCACCCACCCAGGTATCCATCGACGCCGGCACGGGATCCGCCCTCGAAGGCGCTGAGGCCGTCGTGGCCCAGGTGTGGACCAAGGTCCTCGGCGTGCCGGTGGACAGTGCCGACGCCGACTTCTTCACCCTGGGCGGTGACTCGATCAAGGCCATCCAGATCGTGGCCGGCCTCAAGGGACACGGACTCCAGGTCACCGTGGCCGACATGCTGGAATGTCAGACGGTCGGGGACTTGAGCGCGCGGGCGGCGGCCACGTCGGTCACGACCCGCACCTACGACCAGGCCCCGATGTGTGGTCCGGTGGTCGCCGGTCCCATCCAGGCGGCCTACCTCGCCGCCGGCGACATCGACGGCGTCTACACGCAGTCGCTCGTTGTCACGATGCCCGGGACGGTGACGGCCGGGGAGCTCGGCGACGCCCTGGAGAAGGTCATGGCGCATCACGACATGTTGCGCGTCCGGGTCTGCGACGACGACGGCGAGCCCGGGTTGACGGTTCTGGCCCCGGAGGAGGGGTCCGGCCTTGGCGTCCTGTGGGCACCCGCCGGCGGGTCCGAGGAGGAGATCACCGCTTTCCTCGGTGAGGTGCAGGCCGGCACCGACGCCCGTCGCGGGCCGATCGTCGCGGTCGGGATCGATATGCCGGCCCCGGAGGGCATGACCCGGTTCGTCGTGGCCGCCCACCACGTTGCCGTCGACGTGGTCTCGTGGGGCATCATCCTCGAGGACCTCGCGACGGCGGTACGTGGCGAGGACCTGTTGCCCACCTCAGTGCCCTTCCCACAATGGACCCGGGAACTGCGTGATCACGTGCGCGCGGGCGGTCTGCATGACCAGCTCCCCTATTGGAAGCAGATCCAGGATCGCGCCCGCGCCGTTCTGCCCCTGTTCGCCGAGGAGGAGATCCGGCGCGAAGAGACGACGACTCGGCTCGTGCGACTCCCGGAGGACGTCGTCGACGAGGTGTTCGAGCACGTGCGCGGCACACACGGGCTGGATCAGGGCAGAGCCGCGCTGGCCGTCGTCTGTCACGGGATCGCGCGATGGTCGGGCAGGGACGAGATCGTCTGCACCCTCGAAGGGCACGGGCGGGAGACGTTCGCGGAGGAACACGACCTCACCCGCACCGTCGGATGGTTCACCAGTGCCTTCCCGCACGTCGTGGAGTCCGGTCGGGACGCGCGCTCGACGCTGGATGCGGTGCGCGGTTCCTTCGACAGGTTGCCCGGCAATGGATTCGGGTACGGCCCGCTGCGGTGGTACTCCGGCGAGCTGAGCGCCGACGGCGCCCAGGTGAGCCCTCAGATCAGCTTCAACTACCTCGGTGAACAGGGCCGGCCGGCCGGGGACCTCGAGGTGACGCACCTGTCCGGTGACCTCGTCGTCGACCCCGCACACCGATCGCGCCACGTCCTCGATTTCGTCGTGTCGCGGGACGAAGGAGAACTGCTGGTGGAGGTCCGTCACCCGCGCGCCTGGTCGGGCACGCGCGTCGACGGGCTGGTTCAGGCTATCCAGAGCGCCTTCGAGGAGTTCCACGACCTGGCCACGGCCGCAGACCGGCGCGGGTTCCGGACCTCCGCCTCGGTGGCTGAAGACGCCCTCGACGACATCCTCCTGGGCTTGGCAGATGGCTGATGAGAACTAGATCAACGCTTCGCAGGACAGACCGAAAGCGAGAGGTTTCATGACCGACCGAGAGAACATCCAGGCAGTCACCGGACTGGCGGCCATGCAGAAGAGCATGTTCTTCAGCTATGCCCTGGACGCCGAGACGGAGGCGTACGTCGAGCAGTTCGACTTCACCGGGTCCGGACCGGTGGACGTGCAGCGTCTTCGGGACGCCCTCGACGCGACCGGACGTCACTACGGGGTACTTCGGACGACCTTCTCGTTCAAGAACACCGACTCCCCTTACCAGATCGTCCTGAAGAACCGTAAGCTGCCGCTGGACACGCTCGACCTGAGTCGCGACCCCGACCCCGAGGCCGCCGTCGAGGCATTCAAGACCGGTGATCGGGCGCGTGGTTTCGACCTGTCGGCCGACCCGTTGTTCCGCGCCACCCTGGTGGACGTGGGTGGGGACCGGTGGCACCTGGTCCTCACCTTCCACCACATCATCCTGGACGGCTGGTCACTCGGTCCGCTGTTCCGGACCTGGTTCGGATACTACGAGGAGCTGGGGCGTGGCGAGTTCGTCCAGCGCCACGAAGCGCATTCCTACGACGAGTACATCGGCTGGTACGAGCGGCAGGGCGACGCGTCGGCACGTGAGTACTGGAGCAGAGCACTGGAGGGGTACGAACGTGCCGTCGGCCTGCCGCGCAGCCGGGAGTCGGAGGACTACACCACCGGGCAGCAGAGCTGGCTGCTCACGGCCAAGGTGCGTGAGCGCCTGGCTGCCGTCGCGCGCGATCTCCGGGTCACCGAGAGCACGCTGTTCCTGGCGGCGTGGGGGCTGCTGTTGCAGAAGTTCACCTACGCGGACGACGTGGTCTTCGGCAGCGTGGTGTCCGGTCGTGGCGTCGACGTTCCCGGTGTCGAGGACATGGTCGGCCTCTTCGCCAACACCCAACCCATCCGCCTGACGGCCCCCGCGAAGGACACATCCTTCGCCGACCTGTGTGCGCAGGTCCAGGAGGCCTCGGTGCTCACCGGACCCTTCGAGGGGTTCCCCCTGTACGACGTGCAGAGCGTCTCCTCCCTGAAGAACCGGCTGCTCGATCACGTCGTCGCGTTCGAGAACTACCCCATGTCGGAACAGTTGCAGACCTTCGGTGCCGACGAGGACGGACTGCACATCGACGGCGTTGACGTGTTCGAACGGACGAACTACGACCTGCACGTGGTCGTCAATCCCGGGACGTCTTACCGGGTGAGCCTCACCTACAACGCGGAGGTCTACGACCAGGAGGCGATCACGACGGTCGGGACGGCCCTGGTGCGACTGCTCGAGGCGGTGGCCCGCGACCCGCGTAGGTGCATCCGGGACATAGCGGTCGCCGACTTCCCCGCAGAGCGGTCGACGCCCATACCCGACGGAGTGTCCCTCGGCGGACTCTTCCAGGCGGCGGTGCAGAAGCACGCCGGCGAGGTCGCGCTCGTGCACCACGACCGCGAGTACACCTACCGGCATGTGGACCGCTGGGCCGGGGACGTCCGGGACGCCTTGGTGCAGCTCGACCTCGAACCGGGAGTGACCGTCGCGGTCCTGCTCGACCGACGTCCCGCGCTCGTGGCGGCAATCCTCGGCACATTGAGCAACGGCAATTCCGTCGTACCGATGGACATCAAGGACGCCGCGCCCCGGATCGCCGGAATCCTGGAGGACTCCGGGGCCGCCGTCGTCCTGACGGTGGCGGAGTTCACCCATCTGCTGCCCGAGGACATGGCGCGGGTGCTCCTGGACGAAGACGGTAATCAGGCGGAGAACGCCGACACCGCGCACGAGGTCACCGAGTGGCATCCCGCCCAGGCCGACGACAGGGCAGCACTCATGTACACGTCGGGGTCGACCGGCCTGCCCAAGGGATGCCGCATCACGCACCGCAACATCCTCCGGCTCGTCCTCGACCAGGACTACGCGACCTTCGACGACCGGCAGGTCTTCCTCCTGACGAGCTCACCGGCCTTCGACGCCCTGACTCTCGAGCTGTGGGGAACCATGCTGTTCGGCGGGACACTGGTGATCCCCGACGAGATCGACATCCTCGACGGGGACCGGATGCGGCAGATGGTGCAGCGCCACGGCGTCACCACCATGTGGTTGACGGCACCGCTGTTCAACCAGCTCTGTGACCAGGACCCGGCCATTTTCGCCGGGCTGGGCCACCTCATGGTCGGTGGCAGCGCCCTGTCGGTGCGCCATGTCGCGAAGGTCCACCAGGCGTGCCCGTCGCTGCGTATCACCAACGGGTACGGCCCGACGGAGAACACGACCTTCTCCACGACGCACGAGATCCAGGCCGAGGACCTGCAGGGGAGCAACATCCCGATCGGCCGTCCCATCGCGCACGCCTCGGCGTACGTCGTCGACACGGGTTTGCAGCCGCTGCCGGCGGGCGCCGTGGGTGAGCTCCTGGTCGGCGGTGAAGGAGTTGCGGACGGCTACCACGACCGTCCGGAGCTGACGGCCGAGCGGTTCATCACCCTGCACGACCTGCCCGGTGAGCGTCTCTACCGGACCGGCGACCTGGTCCGCAGACGTCCCGACGGTGCGTTTCTCTACATCGGTCGTCGCGACGATCAGGTCAAGATCAACGGCTTCCGCGTCGAGATCGGTGAGGTCGAGAAGGCCCTCTCGGCTGTGCCCGGCGTCGAGGACGCGGCGGTCGTGGCCGTGGACCACCAGGGCAGCCTCGTCCTGCACGGGTACTACGTGGCCTCCGGCATCAGCCCGGACTGCGTCCGAGGCGGCATGGCCGCCACGGTCGCCGGGTACCTGGTGCCCTCCACGCTGACCCGGCTCGAGTCACTCCCTCTGACGCGCAACGGCAAGGTGGACCGCTCCGCCCTGGCCGAATTCAGGCCGGAGACGGTGACCCCCCCGGTGGCACCGTCCTCCTCCGGGCTCCCCTCCACCGAGGAGCTCCTGCACGACATTGTGGCCGACGTCCTGTCCCTGCCGACCGTCGACGTCCACCGCAATTTCTTCGACGTCGGTCTCACCTCCCTCAGCCTGTTGGCGGTCAACAACCGGCTGCGCAAGGCCCTGGAACGCGAGGTGCCGCTGACGGACTACTTCGAACACACCTCGATCAGCACGTTGGCCTCTCACCTCGACAGTGCCGGGTCCTCGACCCCCGCCGTGGCGGAGATCGACGTGGAAGCCGAGCAGGAGTCGACCGTGATGATCGGCAAGTTGATGGGGGCGTTCGACGATGAGTGACGAAGGGAAACCGAGGATGACTGACAAGACCATCGACCGACAGTACTCAGGGCTCGAGATCGCCGTCATCGGCATGGCTGGTCGGTTCCCCTCGGCCGAGTCGGTGGACGACTTCTGGGACAACCTGGTGGCCGGGGTGGAGGGCATCTCGCACTTCGACGATGACGAACTCCTGGCCACGGGCGTCTCGCAGGAGTTGTTGAGCGATTCCCGCTACGTCCGCTCCAAAGGGGTCTTCCCCGGCATCGAGTACTTCGACGCCGCGTTCTTCGGCTACACCCCTGCGGACGCGACGATTCTCGACCCGCAGGTGCGCGCGCTGCACGAGGAGGTGTACCACGCCCTGGAGGACGCCGGATATTCCGCGGAGCGGCGCAGCGAGGCGATCGGCCTGTTCCTCGGCGCCACCAATAACCTTGCCTGGGAGACGCACACTCTGCGCCGCCACATCGAGCAGACCGGTGTCGTCTTCACCGGCATCCAGCTCAACGACAAGGACTTCGCGGCGACCCGTATCGCGTACTCGCTGGGTCTCACCGGGCCGGCCTTCACCCTGCACACCGCCTGTTCCACTTCCCTGGTGGCCATCGACATGGCCTGCCGCAACATCTGGACGGGTTCCTGTCAGATCGCTCTAGCCGGCGGCAGCGGCCTGACTCTGCCGCATAAGCGCGGGTACCTGTACCAGGAGAACCTCGTCTACTCCCCGGACGGGCACTGCCGGCCGTTCGACAGTTCCGCCGGGGGCACGGTCGAGGGCAACGGTGTGGGCGTCGTCGTTCTCAAGCGTCTGGAGACGGCGCTGCGGGACGGTGACCACATCTACGCCACGATCAAGGGGTCGGCGACCAACAACGACGGAAACCGCAAGGTCGGGTACACCGCCCCCAGCATTGAGGGGCAGACCGAGGTGATCCGCAAGGCCTACCGCATGGCGGGGGTCTCACCCCAGGACATCTCCTACGTGGAGACGCACGGCACCGGCACGGCCCTGGGCGACCCCATCGAGGTCGAAGCCCTGACCCAGGCTTTCGGCGGCGGGGAGCCCGAGTCGTGTGGGCTCGGCTCGGTCAAGGCGAGCATCGGGCACCTCGACACCGCGGCCGGCGTCGCGTCGTTCATCAAGGCCTGCAAGGTCGTCGAGCAGGCCACAGCGCCGAAGACGCTCAACTTCACCGAAATCAACCCCAACGTACGGCTCGGTCCGTTCCACGTCGTGGCGGAAACCCAGCCCATGAAGCGCAAACAGGACGGCACCGACAAGCTGAAGCCGCTGCGCGCCGCCGTGAGTGCGTTCGGGATCGGGGGCACCAATGCCCATCTCGTCATCGAGGAGCCTCCCGCTGCGCAGCAACGGGATGGTGCGGCCGGGCGCGAATTCAACACCTTCTGTGTCGCCGCCGCCTCTGAGGAGGCCGTGCGGCTGATCAAGCAGCGGTTCGTCTCTCATCTGCGCGACCACCCTGAGATCGACGGCGCCGATCTGGCGTGGACGATGCAGAACCGTCAGCGTGACCTGCCCTATCGGTACGCGGTGGGCTTCCGTGACGCGGCAGACCTGGCCGAGCGTCTCGAGGAATCGCTCGATCTCGAGGAACCGCCCACGCACGAGCCACGCAGCACCCGCCGCGACGTCTACTTCCTGTTCAGCGGCCTCGGCGCGCAGCACCTGTCGATGGGACGGGGACTGTACGATACCGAGGCGGTCTTCCGGTCCCACATGGACGAGGGCTTCGAGATCTGTGCCTCGCTCGGCATCACCGAGCCCAGGGAGGTCTTCTTCGCCGACGACGACGAAGCGGCCCGCAAGCTTGCCCACATCGAGACCACCAAGGTCATGTTGCTCCTCGTCGAGAACGCGATGGCGCGGACGCTCATCGCCTGGGGGCTCACCCCGAAGGGGATGATCGGGCACAGCACGGGAGAGCTGGTGGCCGCGTGCATCTCCGGGGTGTTCTCCCTGGAGGACGCCGTCCGCCTGCTGCACAAGCGCGGCACCCTTCTGCACGACACGCCGCCAGGGCGGATGTCCTCGGTCAAGGCGGGTGAGGACGAGCTCCGTCCGTATCTGCGCGAAGGGTTGTCTTTCGCCGCGCTGAACAGCCCGGAGGACACGACCGTCACGGGAACGGTGGAGGCCGTCGAAGCCTTCGAGCGTACGTGCACCGAGGTCGGCATCGACTATCGGTCGGTCGGCGCGGTCAACGCCTACCACTCTGACGCGATGAACTGCGTCCACGACCGGTTCCGCGAACTGCTCGACACGCTGACCTTCCACCGGCCGACCATCCCCTACCTGTCGAACGTGACCGGGACGTGGATTACGCCCGAGCAGGCCGCCGACCCCGACTACTACTGCGCGCACCTGAGCGGGACCGTCCGGTTCATGGAAGGGGTCCAGACGATCCTCGGGCGAGGGGATGCCCTCTTCGTTGAGGTTGGGCCCGGCAAGTCGCTCGCCTCGTTCGTGCGCGGGGTCGCGCGTGGTACCTCGACCACGGCGGTGAACATGTTGCGGCACCGCATGGAGGAGATCAGCGACGGCGAACACCTGGCCACCGCCTTGAAGAAGCTGTGGGAGTCCGGGGTGGCCCTGGATTGGAAGGCCTTCCACGAAGGTCGAGCGCCTCGCAAGGAGCACCTGCCGCTCTACCCGTTCGAACGGACCGAGTTCCCGGTCGACGTCTCCGAGTTCCACCGCCTCCTCGGCGAGCAGCGCCTTCTTGACGACTCCGCGGCGCGTCCCACCTCGCGAGAGCCGGTGGTCCAGCGCGTCCAGGCACCCCCCGCGATGCTCGGTCTAAACTGGGCCCGCTCCCTCGTTCCGGATGTGCCGGTGCGCCCTGCTCCTCGGGTCCTCATCGCCATCTCCGGCGACGTTCCCGCGCTCCGGGAGGTGCTCGACGGAGTCCGGGAGTGGACGGTCATGTACGTCTCCCTGGGGCAGGAGTACCGCTTCGACGGCCCCACGGGCGGCGTCGTCCGCCCGGACGCGCCGGAGGACATGAAGCGCCTGGTCGCCGATCTCGAGAAGCACGCCCTCGTCGGTGACACCTTCGTCGTTCACCACCGAGGTGACTCCAGCGTGTTGTCCCGCAACCTGTGTGGTGCCCTGGACGGCATGCGTGACCAGGAGCAGAAGGACGTCATCGTGCTGCGCACGGGTGGCCAGGTGACCGGCATCGGCGCCGACCTGTGGAGCACGATCGGACTCAACCTCGAGTTCCCCGGTCTGCGGATCCAGGAGATCTACTGCAGAAGCGACCTGAGTACGGCCGAAGGACGCACCCAATGGCGCAGCCATCTGGTCACCGAGATCCAGGCGGCCACCGAGGATGTGGCGGTGAGCTACGAGGGTAGCTCGCGTTTGGTCCCCCTCATGACGCAGCTGCATGGCAGGCGGGGCAGCGATCCCGTGATGGACACCTCGCGAACCGTCGTCGTGTGCCGGTCGCAGGACGTCGACGATGTCTGCGCGAGCATGGTCGGGACGACCAGCAGCCGTCGTGTCGACGTCCTGCCCTACGAGGTCGGTCCGTTCCGCAACGGCGGCAGCTCCGACATGCGCGGCCGGTCCGTCACCGTGCTGCCGACCACGGTCGGCCCCAACCGGCACGCCGTCATCGCCAACGTCGCGGGCCGGGTCCAGGATCTCGCCGGGATCGACCAGTTGGTCCTGTGGGATGTCTGGACCCCCACGCAGGAGGAGGAACCCCTGGCGGAGGAGCTCGAGGCACGCCGCTGCCTGTTCACGAGACTTCGTGAACAGGCAGCGCACCGCAGTGTCCCCTGCCACGTGGTGTCGCGACCGCGGCTGGACGTGCATGCCTGGGGTGCCGACCACAGTGCGCACCTGTCCGGTGGTGGAACACTTGGAGACCAGAACGTCAGGTTGTACTCCTTCGGCGACCCCACCCCCGACGGGCGTTGCCTGTTCGACGTGCTGGACGAGATGTCCGTTTCGGGGATCAACACCGCCTTCTACGGCGCTGACCTGCTGCAACTCCAGGCCGACGGCAAGCGGATCGCGAACGACGATGCGACCACGGGTGGCCCGGACGATCGGGCATCCATCGCCCAGGTGGTCGCCGGAGAGCTGAAGCGTCTGCTCGGCCATGAGGACATCGGCCCGCGTCAGGACATGTTCGACCTCGGCCTCGATTCGGTGAAGCTCGTGCAGTTCACCCGTGGACTCGAACGGCAGGGTTTCAAGGTCCTCTCGGGCGATGTGCACAACAACCCGACTGTGGCCGGCCTGGCGCGCTTCATCCATTCTGGGGCGAAACGCATCGACGAGGAAAGCGATTCCCTCGAGTCCGCGGCGCAGGCTCTCTCCGGGGTGCTCGGGCTCACCTGCACCCTGCACGAGTTCGCGGTCGAGGACCAGGAGAACCGAGTGGTGCTCTTCGTCGAGGATCTCGACGAAGAGATGCGCGCCCGCCTCCCACAGCAGATCAACGACCTGCACCTGCGTACCGAGTTCCTGCCGCACTACATCCTCCCGGCCACCGCGGAGGAGAGGTTCCTAGCGAACCCGTGCTTCGAGTCCCTCGGGCTGAGTAGAGACGTGGACCTTCGCGACGCGGGAATGGAGAAGCTCTTCGCACGGATCGATTCACTCCAGGACACGGTTCAGCGGGCGGTGGCCTCGCAACAGGTTCGGTGCACGTATCCGATCAGCGGAACGCAGAAGGTGTACTTCAAGCGGGGGGCGAAGCCGCAGCTGTACCTGGTGCACATGCGGGAACTGGTCGACATCGAGAAACTGCAGCACGCCATGCGCGATGTCGTCGGGCGGCACGGCCTGTTGCGCAGTTTCCTCGTGTCGAGCCTCGGCCGGCGGCGGTGGCGTGAATACGAGCCACCGGCCACCTTCGAACTGCCTGTCATCGACCTGTCCGCGCTCAGTGAGGAGGAGCAGGCAGAGGTTAGCAGCAGGCTCGTGCGCCGGGAATGGAGTGTCGACCTCAAGGTCGACCAGCTCATGTATCAGGGTGTCATCCTCAAGTACAACGAGAGAAAGTACGACCTGCTGTTTCAGTTCGACCACTCGATCATCGACGCGGCCTCAGGACAGGTGTTCCGTGGCGACCTGCTCAAGCGGTATCAGGAGTTGTGCGCCGGGTCCACGCGGGCGATGCCGCGGGCCCTCAGTTACCGTGACCTGTGCGACCAGATGCAGAAGGGCCCGGTCGCGATCAGCGCGAACGAGATCATCGACAGGTTCGACATCGACGCCTGGGCGAGGTACGGTCAACAGATCCGCACCAATACCGCGTCTTTCGAGGACCGGCCCCTGACGCAGGCCCGCTACTCGGTCGACCTCACCGCCGTCGGTCGCGGTGAAGACTCCGAGGGTGAGGGCATCGAGTCGTTCGCCCTGGTCGTTCACCTTTACGCCCGGCTCGTGTCTCGACTGGTCGGTGTCGACAAAGTCGCCCTCGACCTGGTCTTCCAGTCCCGCGTCTACGAGGACGTGGATTACTCCAACGTGCTCGGCATGGTGGCCGACATCCTGCCCGTGATCGTGTCTGGAGAACGTGGTGCCCGCAACGATCTCGAGGCACTCATCAGGGAGAAGTTGCGCCTGATGAATTTACACAACGTCAATTTCTCCAGCCTGGTCACGGGTGTCCGTTCGGCGCTCACGTACGGCAAGGTCTATTCCCGGACCAAGGAGGCGCGAGGTAAGTCCTTCCGCCCGTCGTGCATGTTGAACTACGGTGGAAATATGGAAGACGAGTACGACGAGATCTGGGACATGACCTTGGAACTGCTCTCCCAGGAGCAGGATGCCCTCGACTATGCGGACTGTTACTGCGTCTCGAAGGTGACCGGAGACCGGCTCGACATCGTGATCCTCACAAAATGGGTCGACGAGGCCGCGCAGATCACCGATCTGCTGGACGAGGAGATCGCCCACCTCGCCGCCGATTCGACGGTTCTCGTGCCCTGACCTGGGCCGTGTCCGTCTCGGAATAGTAATACTTTAGGAGGAGTCAATGCAGTCAGTGTCACTGGTGTGCTTCCCGCACGCCGGCGCAGGGCGAATGTACTACACGAAATGGCGCTCCCTGTTCGGCGACGAAGTGGACCTGCAGATCGTGCAGTATCCACTGCGGGAACACCGGATGCGCGACCCCATGCCCGATACCGTCGGAGAATTGGCTGACGAGATCTTCGACACGTACGCCGATGCCTTCCGTGGCACATACGCGATCTGGGGTCACAGCATGGGTAGCACCATCGGCTACGAAGTGGCGCGTCGGTGCCAGAACAGGCTCGACAATCCGCCGCTGGTATTCTTCAGTTCGGGTGCATCGGCGCCCTGTGAGTCCCGTTTCAAGAGGGTCGCCGATCTCGACTCCCCGGAGGGTCTCCGAGACGTGTTGCTGCGTTACGGGGGACTCACCAGCGAGAACCTCGAGGACCCCGACTTCGTCAAGTTCTTCTCGCCGGTGATCGAGGCCGACCTGCGACTTCTGGGCGGTTATCAGGAGACGACGTTCGAGAAGCTCCGGTGCCCCGCTGCGGTGATGGTGGGGCGCGATGACACGGCCAACGTTGAGGGCTGGCCGCGGTACATCGACGGCCCGGTGTCGATCACGGAGTTCGACGGAGGGCATTTCTTCCTCGACGAGCACCGGGTCGCCATGTCGTCGCGAATGACCGCGCGTCTGCAGTTGGAGTGGCAGTTGCGCGGGATGGGCCCCGCCGGTGACGCGGACACCCCCGAGGTGCTGGCGCAGATGGCTGCACGTCTGGCCCAGTGACGTCATGAGTGTGGTCTATGCGGTGCACCTCCGACGTATCGGAGCCGCGGAGATGGTCAGTCTGTGGGCCACGGCCTCCGAGCGACGCCGGGAACGGGCCAGTCGGTTCGTCTTCGAGGCGGACCAGCGGCGCTGTCTGGCCGCCGGGGAGCTGCTGGCCCACGTTCTCGCCAGGCACGGGGTGACTCGTAGAGAGATCGAGCTGGCGGAGAACACCCACGGCAAGCCGTATCTGATCCATCGCCCCGACCTGCACTTCAACGTGTCGCACTCCGGTGACTGGGTGGTGTGCGCGGTCGGCCCGGAGGAGCTCGGCGTTGATGTCGAACGGTGCAGCCCGGATGCCATCGACGTGGCCCGCCGTTTCGCACCCGAGGAGTTCGCCTACATCCATGGGGGAGCCTGTCCCGAGGAACGCACCGAACGGTTCACCGAGGTGTGGACCCTCAAGGAGAGTTACGTGAAGTTTCTCGGGCGGGGACTCGCGGTGGCCCTGGACGCCTACTCAGTCTCGGCCGAGGGACAGCGTTCACGGCTGCTGCGTGGGGTGGACGGACGGACACCGTTCCTGCGTCAGATCCCCCACGGGGAGGGATATTCCATCGCCTACTGCGGGGGGGACGGCAGCGACGTCGCTGTCGAGTTGGTTCCTCAGCAGGAGTTGCTCGGCGCAGCCGTTGACGCGGTGGGGTCCGGTGATGCTCGAGGAACGACGCATCCGCCGACGGATTGACTTGCCCCGCTCAGTCGTGCGGCGGCTCGTCGAGCAGGTTCATGATCCGGTCCACGTCGGCCAGCGGAGTGGAGTGAGCACCATCGGGGGCCGGCCCGCTCGTGTCGAGGAGCAGCCGGCGGAGGCCGTCTCGCAGCAGCGGGCCGTCCACGTCGGAGACGCCACTCAGGAACAGGAGCGTGGCCCCCTGATCGAGAGCGGCCATGAGGTAGCCGATCTGGCGGGAGGTGAGGGTCTCGCCCTCGCTGCGGCGTCGGTCGGCGAGGCGGCCGTAGGCGTCCAGGAGGGCGCGCATTCGCTCGCCGAGGGCGCTGGTCAGGGAGGGGTCACGGGCGGCAGTCGTGATGAACTCGAGGGTTGCCAGACCGAAACCACGGACCAACTCGGCGGGGTCCATGGAGATGGACTCGTCGATCTGCGCGCCGGTGGCCCGGACGGCAGACTCGAACGGGTCCCAGTCCTCGCCGCGCAGCGCGCCCAGGTTGTAGTCCATGACCGCGAGGAACAACTCGGCCTTGCTGCCGAAGTTGGAGTAGACAGCTCCCTTGGAGAAGCCCGCCTGACCAGCCACGGAGTCGAGGCTGGCGCGGTTGTAGCCGTCACGACTGAACGCGATCAGAGCGGCTGCGATCAAAGCGTCTCTGGTCTGCTGCTTCTGCTCGGCGCGGGTCCGTCGGGGGGGGAGGGCAATCACTCACGTAGTATCTCACTGTCAAGTCCCCGTGAAACGGGGGCCTTACCTCACGTAGTGGAGTGCTACACGTTTTGTGGACAGTGACGAAAACCTGGCATGTGGTGTGGGTTGCCGCATCAGTTGTTTCCATTCCTGGTGGAGTTCGTTCGGGGTGCAGCAATCGGACGTGGGCAAGGGCGCGACGGCAGGAGCGGGACGATGTGGTCGTCGGCTGTCCGTCAGTACTTCACGACGGCCTTTCGGAGTCCTGGGCCGGGTTTGGAGGAATCATGGGAGACAGATGCGGCACCGCCCACGGGAATCGCTACGACCCGACCGGGCCGGTTTTCATCTCGTACCGGCAGAGCGACGGTGCCGAGCTCGCCAAATGCTTGGACCGTTTCCTGCGTGCCGGCGGTCTCGTGCCCTGGCGTGACCTCGTTGATCTGCCCCCCGGTGAGACCGCCCGCCGCGTTCACGAGGCCTTCGAAGAAGGTATCGCGGCCGCCGTTCTCATCGTCACGCCCGAGATCCAGCAGAGCCAGTTCGTCCCCGCTGAGGAGCTTCCGGAACTGCTCAAACTCGAGCAGGAACCCCACGACTTCAGTCTTCTCGTCCTCAACACCATCCCCAAACAGGACGAGACGGCTTCCAACGACGACCGGTCGCAGGAAGACGGCGTGGATGCCGGGCAACCCTCAACCGACGGTGCTCCTGCTGATCACCCGCTCGGCGGGTGTGGACGAACGGAGGAGGCCATCGACGTGAAGGCTCCCGACCGGCTGCTGAAAACCACCGGTCAGCCGCTGAAGAAGCTGAAGCAGTACGGTCTCGGTGAGTGCCGTCAGCTGTACCGGGACCTCCTCCACCGCAGGCTCGGGCATCTCATGAGACCGGCGGAGCGGTACCTGCCGATCGGCCTGCCCACGGGTGTCGTCGCGGCGATCTCCAGCGCCCTCGGGTGGTTGTTCGGCGATCGGGGGATCGGCGACGGCGAGGTCACCATCCAGACACAGACCCGCCCGATCCCCGACGCCCACACGCGCCGTTCCGGCACCACCCGTCTCGGTCGCGAGCACGACCTCGCCATCCGGCTGCGCCAGGACCCGACGACCGGTATCCCCGCAGCCGAGGACTACCGGCACCTGAAGGAGACACTGCCGATCATGGTCGATGCCCTCTATGCGCACGGCGTGAGTGGTGTGACGCTGACCGGTGGCGGTCACTTCAGCCTCGGCTGGGCACTCGGCACCGCCCTGCCGATCACCCGGCAGGGCGGCCTGCGCGTCATCGACCTGCAGGGCAACGAGTGGACCGACGCCAGCCGCAGCGACGACCAAAAGACGTTCCATGCGGTCGCGGGGCCATCCGCCGAGCACACACCCCAGGATCCCTCACTCCAGAAAGCTGACCGCTTGCACCGCGTCGCCGTCCTGATCCGCAACCAGAACGGCCAGAACCAACAACCCTTCGACGAACTCAAGGCCACTTGCGACGAAAGTTTCGAGATCGTCATCAGGGGCAGCGGCGACCACTTCTACCCGTCCAATGAGGGCGCCCGCCTGGCCAGGGAGATCGCGGAAGAGCTGCGCAAACGTGGCGCTGGCAGGGAACTGCACATCGCATGGTCGGCAGCGGTGTCGCTGGCGCCCCTGGTCGCGAGGCGAACCAACACTCTCAACTGCGTGCTCTACGAACTGACCCAGAACCCGCTCGTGGCCAGGCAGCGCTACCAGAAGGTGCTGCGTGTGGCCGCGGGCATGCCACACGGCCCCATCGTCGAGGTCTTCGACGACGTAACACCGACCCAATGACCGCCCCGGCAGAGCAACACCTGTGGAAGGAGAAACGCGTGACCGATTTCGTCAACCCCTACACGTTCGTGCCGTTACCCCGGAAGGTGGTGCGCAGACAGCCACCCGGACACGACCCCGGCCCCGACGAGGCGCGGGAACGCTACGTCGGCGCGCTGGAGGTCACGTGGCGCATCCAATCGCCGATCGCCATCCCGACGGAAGAGTGGGGCAGCATCGGTGGCGACGTCCGCATCCCCGGCAGTTCCATCAAGGGCGCGGTCCGCAGCACCCACGAGATGCTGTTCGGCGGCTGTCTGCGTCAGGTCGACCTCGGCTACCGCCCCACCTACCGGCAGCTGCCCAACATGGACGCGCTCAAAGACTGGCGGATGGCCGTCGTCCTCGATGACGACGAGGTCCTGCTGTGCGAGGAGGAGAAGAAGCGGTCGTCGGTCGACTCGGAGACGCTGCGCCAACGTCTTGGAGGAAAAGCTCGAACCGGTGACGTCATCGCAGTCCACTCCAAGAACGATTGGAAGGACAAGCCGGAGCGGCGGGTGGCGGAGCGGTTCCAGGTCCGTGACCGTCCCGCCGACGCGAGTGGGTACGAGAACCTGGCCGGCTGCTATGTCGTGCTGATCACCAAGGAAGGTGCGCGTCACGAGACGGCCACGGTCAAGGGAAAGAAGGTGCGCACCAAGTGGTACTGGTCGTTGGGAAAGCTGACCCGGGAGCGCGCGACCATCTCGCCGCAGGCCAAACGCGACTTCAGCTGGGCGATGATGGAGGCCCGCCCCGATGGCGAGCGGTGGATCAATGTGTTCCGCGGGAAGACGAAGCTTGGGCAGGCGCGCGGCAATGAGCACGCCCTCGAGCCCGGCAGCGTCATCTGGGTGAAGGTGCTTAACGGCAAGGTCACCGCCATCAAGCTGAGCCAGTTCTGGCGCGAGCGGTCCGAGGAGTGCCTGGAAGACCGCATCCCGAAGGAGACCCACCCGTGCTCTGGCGATAATCTGCGGCTGTGCCCGTCGTGTTCGGTGTTCGGGTCGGCCGACACCCTCAACGACAAGGCCATCACCGATGAGCGTCGCCGCGAGGGCGACCAGCGCTCCTACGCCGCGCACGTCCGGTTCGGGGCGGCGGTCGGCGTCGACCTGCAGGGCGACGAGGTGACCTTGGCCCCGCTCGGCCAGCCGCACCTGGGTGCCGGCCTGACCTACCTCGAACCCACGTCGCCGGAGGCCGCCCCGGCCTCGCGCGATGAACGCTGGAGCCGCTGGGACAGCGACGGCAAGCAGAAGCGCCAGCTGCGGGGCCGCAAGTTCTACTGGCACTCCGACCCGGAACGCCAGCTCGATCACCTGCAACACACCCAGGGTGTTGGGGACGTCCCCGGCCGGCACCTGAAGCGTGAGCACCACAGCGCCGACATGTGCACCAAGGCCCAGCTGGTCACGGGCGGCACGTTCCGGCAGACGATCACGTTCGACGGTCTGGACAGGTTCGGCGTCGCCTCGCTGCTCGCGGCGCTCCAGCCCGGACGCCTCCTCGGCGACGGCGAGTTCGCCCTGCACCTTGGGCGCGGCAAGCCGCTCGGCCTGGGGTCGGTGACCGCCGAGATCACCGCCGCGAGGATCACGACGGTTGCCGCCCGTTACGGCGACAAAGCAGAGATCCCGCTGGAGAAGTTCGTCATCGATCCCGCGGAGGTGAGGACCCGCTGCGGCGACCTCGACGCCGTACACGAGGGCGCCCGGAAGGTGCTCCGTCTCGACGGGCTGGGCGAGAACTGGTGGAAGGTCACCTACCCGACCACCCAGCCATGGAGGCAGTTCGGTTCCAAGGAGTTCGACGAGTCCTTCAAGTTCTTCAAGGACTTCGGCGGCCCGGCCCAATCCAAGAATCGGAAGGTGAGCTGGAAACCCGGAGCCTGGAGACCGATGCCGGAGATCACCGCCGACGACCAGAGCGATTGGAGCGCGAAGTGACAACCTACGTCGTGATCGGGGCGAAACGAATCCAGCAATGGATCGCCCGTACCCCGCGCCTGGCCCTGACCAAGGGCGCTTCCCAGGCCCTCACCAGTCGCACCTCCCGAGACCATCTCAGTGGCAGACTCCCCGAGGAACTTCGCCTGAGCGACGAGGTGCCCGACATCGCCGGTGTCGTCGTCCTGGAATCCGACGAACCGGTAGCCGATGACGTCGTCGACGCGGCCCTGATGGTGGTCGCCGAGGGCCTGCCCGGGCTGGAGTGGAACGCCTGGGTGCACGAGGCCGACAGTTACGTCGAGGCCTACCAGGCCACGGGTGGTGGGCAGCGCTGTACGCGGGTGCGGCACCGGGTGCCGTCGGCGCGCCGGCTGCCGATGCTCACCGAGTGCGAGGGCTGCCACGAGGAATCCGCCGAGGTCTTGGTGGCCGTTCCCGAAGGCAAGGACAGCTACGGCGCCGACTGCGTCGTGCGGCGGGAGGCCTTCAAGCAGTGGAAGGACACGCTGAAACCTCGCGAAGACGGCGTTGCAGAGCCTGAGATGTTCGAACACCTAACGAAGATCGAAGAGCCGGGAGAAGACGCCCACCCCGTCCGCGCGATGGGTCGCCGCGACGCCGACAACCACCTGGCGTTGATCCTCGCCGACGGCAACCGCATGGGCGACTTCTTCAAGAAGGTCGCCCAGCTGAAAGATCCGCAGGCACACAAGGCCTTGTCAAAAGCCCTCGACGACGCCACCCGGAAGGCCGCCCGGCAGGCCCGCGAGGCCGTCATCGCCAAGATGGTGAACCCCAAATTCTGTCCCGATGTCCTGCACTACATCGGAGGCGACGACGTGATGGCCAGCGTTGCCGGCAGGTTCGCCTGGTTGTGGGCGGTAACCCTCGCCGAGGCGTTCGAGTCCGAGTTCCGAAGTCGCGTCAACGACGTGTGTGGCACCACCCCGCAGTTCGAGGAAGTCAGGGAGGCTGCGAAGCAGGCCAGCCTCGGCGTGGGCATGGTCTTCACCCACTACAAGGCGCCGTTCGCGGGGGCCCGGGAGCTGGCCGAGGAGATGGAGAAGATCGCCAAGAAGACGGGCAAGGGAGAGAAATCGTACATCGCCTGGGCCGACACCACCGCCGACCACAAGGCGCTGGAGCGCAACGTCATCGACACCGAGCGGGCCTCCCGAGAACTGCGCGGGGGCCACGTCCTGCGAGGCCTCGGCCCCAGCGCCCGCGGTGCCCTGAAGCAGGAGCTCGATGCGGGACGGGACGCCGTCGCCTGGGCCAGGCGCACCAAGCGGGACATCGTCGAATACCTGGGGCAGAGCTCCGAGGACCAGATCCGCGCCGACCTGGATCGCGCCCGCTGGTGGCCGGTCGTCGAGAAGACCAAGGAGGGTCAGGAATGAGCCTGAAATTCGAAGTGGAGTTCCTAACACCGTTCGTGATCAGCTCCGGCAAGGCCCTCGACGGCCTGGACCACACGATCGACGAGGAAACCCCGTTCCCCAGCTCCGCGGTCAAGGGGCTGCTGCGCGCCCACGCGCTGCACTGGCTCGGCCTGCCGAAAACCCTCGTGGGCGAAGTGTTCGGGACGGCCCGCAAAGGCAGTGACTGGATCTTCTCCGACGTCGCCGTGGAGCGCGTCGGCACCGGGTCGCTGAAGCACGGCGTCGAGCCGTCGCTGTGGAACCGGGTGCGCGTCGACGAGAACGGCTGCGCCGAGGAACGCGCCCTCGTTGCGGGCCAACAGTGCTGGGCCGCCAGGGGCGAGTTCACCATCGCCTGGGACGGCCGGGGCGATTCCCCGAAGCTGCACGTCCTGGTGCTGCGGGCCGCGGCCCGCGACATCGTGAGCGTCGGGCTGAACCGGCGTCGCGGTTTCGGCTGGGTCACGATCCGCGACGCCGAGCCCTGGACCGACGACGACAGTCGCACTCTGCTGGCCGTGAAGGAGGAGTCGTGAGATACCAGCTGACACTGCGCTTCGAGACGCCGTTCAGCGTCGGGATCGGCAACGAAGCGTTGTTCCACACCACCACCCAGCGGGTGATTCCCGGAGCCACGCTGCGGGGCGCCCTGGCAGCGCTGTGGTGGCGCGGGTGCAATTCCGCCGCCGACTTCGCAGCCCTCTTCGACGACGACCTCCTGGTCACCCAGGCGGTCCCCGAAGGAGCGGGACTGCGGACCACCTCCGAGGTCACCTGCAAGTACCGCGCCACGACCGAATGCGGGGAGGTCGTCTACGACCGTGCGCTGTCCGTCGCCTCAGGTGATGCCCCGGACGTCGGGGTGTGTCCGCGCTGCGAGGGTCCGCTGACGGCCAGGCCCGGGTGGTTCGACCTGCCCGACCCGGTGCGGCGCGGTCGCGTTCAGCTCCGCGCTGACGAAACCGCCGAGGACGGGCGGCTCTACTCCCGCGACTACGTCGCAAAGGGCACGCGCTACATCGCCGAAATCGAGACCAGTGCCGACCTCACCTGGCTCCACGACGCCACCGTCCGAATCGGTCAGGGCCGGTCCCAGGACCGGGGCCGCGCCCTCGCCACCGTCGCGCCGCTGGAGGAGAAACCGTTGACGTGGCACGACCGCCCCGTCGCCATCCACCTGACCAGCCCCGCGATCATCACCAACCAGTGGGGCGCACCGAGCCTGGACCTCGACGACGTCAAACGCGAGCTGCAGCGGGTCAGCGGCGACAACCTGACGCTGCGTCACCACCCCGAGTGGGTGCGCAGCGAACTGGTGACCGGCTGGCACGGGCGCAGCAACCTGCCGAAGGTGCCGGACTGGGCATTCGCACCAGGGGTCAGTTTCGTCGTCGACGGCCTCACCGCCGACGGCTGGCGGCGGCTGCGTCGATGCGGGATCGGCTGGCGCCGCATCGATGGCTACGGCCAGCTTGCGCTCACCGGCTGGGAGCCGACCAACAGGCCTCCTTTTGAGGTCACCGAACAGTGGTGGGAAGAAGAGAGCGTCGAGCTGCGGAAACACAAGAGTTGGGGCGAGTACAAGATGCCGTTGCAGCTGGCCTGCACCATCTTCGCGGACGTCAGCGAGGTGTCGGAGGAGAGCGCCCGACAGTATCTCGATCCGGTGTTTGCCAAGGCCCCGCCCCAGTTCCACGACAAGCTCCGGGAGATCTTGGCCCTGGAGCCACGGCAGCTGAGGCAACTGGCCGAGTTGTTGCGGTCGGGCAGCAAAAAGAAGAGCAGGAACAAGAAAGGGAGGAGGAAGTGATGCCCCGCTACGCGACCTTGATGCGGTTCGACCTCACCATCGACGCCCCCTGGGCGATCGGCGCGTTCACGCGCTCCGGGACCACAGGTGAGGACGTGGTCCAAGCGCCCATCCAACGCCGACCCGACGGGTCGGTGTACCTGCCGGCGACCTCTCTCGTCGGCGGGCTGCGCGACCACCTCGGCGAGGCGGCCTCCCGCTATCTGGGGGCCGAGAAGAGCGGGGAGACGTCGCCGTCGCAGCTTCGGGTCCTGGGCGCGAACGTCGTCGAGGCGAAAGCGTCCGAAGAGGTCACGGGAGTCGCCATCGACGGCCACCGGCGGGCCGCCAAAGGGGGTCACCTGTTCACCCGTGAGGCGATTCCCGGCGGCACGCGGGTGCAGTGGTGGCTGCTGTGGGACCGTGACGACGCCGAGACCGCCACGCTGGGCGCCTTCCTGGACCTGGCGGCCACGTGGCGGCCGGTCGTTGGTCGGCGACGGACATCGAACCAGGGCTGGGGCACCCTCCACGCCATCCATCACCGCACCATCGACCGCCGCGATCCCGCCGGCCTGACCTGGTGGCTCCAGGAGCGACGCGCCTGCCTCGCGCCCGATGCCGAACTGACCGGCTGGGAGAAGCGGCAGGGCGAATCCCCGTCGCCGAAGCCCTCGATCGAGTACCGCTTCGAGGCGGTCGATCCGCTGCACATCGGCGACGGCAAACCCCCGCAGGATGCGGACCCGGACAAGAACAACGTGCTGCGCACCAGGACCGAGATGCCCGCCGACTCGTGGCGCGGCATTTTCCGGCACCGCATCGCACACATCCTGAAGGTCACCGGCCGGGAGGTGAAGGGGATCGACGAGCGGCTGTTCGGGTCGGCGCGGACGGAGGGGGAATCCCTCGACGGCGGGACGCGCGGGATCCTGCGGTTCGAGTCGTCGCCGGTGCAGCTGCCCGACGGCACCACCCCCGAACCGAAGGGGCTGCCGTGCCTGACGCAGGTCGCGATCGACCGCATCTCCGGCGGCAGCCTGATGAACTCGCAGATGACGGCGGAGGCATCGCACGGGTCGCTGTACTCGGTGCAGTACCTGCCGCCCGGCTCCACCCTGAGCCTGCGCATCCACGAGCTGCAGCCGCTCACCGACGAGGAACGCGACCTCCTCGAGGCCGTCGCCCGTGACCTCGACGAGCAGATCATCGGAATCGGCGGCGGCACGACCCGCGGTTTCGGCTCCCTCAAGCGGAAGGACACCGACAATGGCTGACTGGTTCGCGCGCCCCCTCACGGCACGCCCGGAAGGGGAGTTCACCGCCTACGCCTGGGCCGATCACACCGGCTGGCATTTCGCGCCCGAACCGCCCGAACACGTCATCCCGACCGGCCACGTCTGGGCCTGGGGCGGGAACGACTGGGCGGCGTGGCGGGAGGAGACCGACCGGTGCGCCGGCCTGTGGCTGCGCCGCGCCGAGGTCACGCCCGGCGACGACTGGAAGCCGGCCACCGTCGATGTGCTCGGCTCGCCCGGGGAGGGAACCCTGCCGTCGCTGCACCGCGACAAGCGGTTCTTCCGCAGCGACGACGGCAACGCGAACTGGCACGGCCTGCCGGCGCGCATCCTGCGGGTGACGGCCCCGGCGCGCGTGGACCTGTTCGACTGCCCTGAGGCGATGAGGCGATGAGGTGACGTCATGGCCTGCCCCTCCTGCACCGCCGAGCGGTTGAGTGCCGCCCGGCAGGAGGGGCCGGTCGACGACCTCGACGACGGCACCCAGTCCGCAGGGTTGGCGCGGCTCAGATGTTCCTCGCCATGTAGCGCTGCATCTGCCTCACGGCCTTGCCCAGGTTCGAGTGCCGGGCGGCAAACTCTCCGAAGGCCGGTTCGAGCTGGGAGGACAGGCGCTGGTTGACATCGCTGACGATGCTCACCACGTGGTCCGGCTCCAGGTCGCAGTCGACGGCCAGAGCGTTCCAGTCCTTCAAGGTGATGTTGCCGGTGTGTCGCCGCGACCCGATCGGCATGGTGAGCCGTTGGCTGTACTGGGGGTAGGCCCCCAGGGGAACCAGGTCGTACAAAGGCGACAAGCGGGGTTCGTTTTCAAGCATGATGCTGTAGTTCTTGGCGTGGGCATCAGCGTTGCCGATGGCGGTGTTGATGGCCAGTTGCTCGACGAAACAGTAGGCCAGCTCCGAATCGTGGCGGCGCAGCAGGGCGATGGCGTCGGCGGGGCTCGTGAGGTACTTGCCCTCGGGGTCACGGCCCAGGGCCTGTTGCAGGTCCTCGACGTGGAGGCGGCGGCTGAACCCTGAGGGCATGAGCTCGCGGTCGAAACGCTCGACCACATAGGCGCTCTGGTCATCGAAGTGCGCCACGCGGGCTCGCGGGACTGCGAACCCGGCCCGTCGGACCAGCTCCATTGCCCGGGCCTCGAATGCCTCGATGTGTTTGTTCCGGGCGGCACCGGGTTTGACGATGTGGGTGGACGGGGTTTGCGCGTCGGGCCGGTACCAGCTGCCGCCGATGCGGGCCAGGGCGAACTTGGCCTGGGCGCCGGCCAGCGAGAACCGCAGGGGCCAGTCGCCGGCGAAGGCCGAGGCCGTGGGCCTGGCCTTGATTCCGGCGATCCGTGCTCCGATATCGGCCGTGGATGCGATCAACGGTTCGTGGTCCGGATCCCTTCCGGGCTCGCTGCCCGGCGCGGTGAGCTGAACGGCCCCGGCGACGTCGCCGCCGACCTGGCGCAATAACTCGAAGGTGTCGGTGCTGGTGGCACCCGAGGCCCTCATCATGTCGCGCAGCGCCACCGGATCCTCGGGCAGCAGACCACGCAGGTAGTGCTCGGCCGCGCCGTCCGGGGCCGGAGCGTCGACCGGCAATGACAGCGAGACGGCCCGGGTGGCGTCGGCATCGTAGACCAGCCGGGCAGCGCGACCGGCCTGCCTTTCGAAGCGTCCGACGTGATCGCCGTGCAGCCAACACTCCAGGACCTCAGGCATCCCCACCACCCTGCACCCGGCCCACGTCCATGTGCGCGGCCCTGAGAATGAAGGCCAGCTGTCCCGGCCGCAGGGGCGCCGCGCCCTCCAGTACCCGGTTCACACTGGCGGGTGTGATCCGATCGTGCGCACTCGGCTGGTCGAACAGGTCATCATGATCCGCCACGCGCAGTCGCTCTGCCTCCTCGGCCAGGGCCGTTGCATCCAGGTCGAGGACCTCCATCATGTCTCGAAGCCGGCGGGCGACCTGAGTGCGGGTCAGGCTGGTGGCGGATCCCAGATGGAGCAGGCGGTCGCGGGCGTGTTCGTCGGCCACCCGGCCCCCGCGGGCGAAGGCGCGCAGCAGGGTCGGCTTGTGGTCCCAGTGCTGTCCGAACCGTTCGGGGCGGCTGCCGCGGGTGAGGTGCTGGGCCACCACGCCCGGCTGGTCGCTGTTCAGCATCCGACGCAGCGCCGCGGCCACGGCCGGCCGGTGTTCGGCCGCCACCCGCTCCAATCCGTGGTCGAGCAGGCTGGTGAGCAGCGCGTCGACCTCGGCCTCGTCCAGGGACCGGGTTCGCGGTGTGATGACCTGGGTGCTCAGCCCCAGCGCGCCCAGCAGGGTGAGCACCTGCCGATCTCCGCCCTGGGGTGCCCCTTTTCGATCTCGATGACGAACAACCTGCTCACCCCGGCCGCCTCGGCGAGCTGGGCCTGGGTGAGCCGGCGCTGTGTACGGGTGGCACGCACGATGCGGGCCAGGGCGTCGGCGTCGTCGACGGTGGAGGTCACGCCACCTATCCTACCGGCGATGTCGGCGTACGCATACATTCGCGGCCTGATGGCGTGGCGCTCCACGTCGGGCCTCCAGCCCTGGATGGCATTATCGTCTTTCCGGTGCCAGCTGGTATTCGGCGTCGGGACGGAAGTCTTGCGGTGTTCGTGGGTGGCCACAGATCTCCACGCGTCCCTTCTGCGGTTTCAGATAGTCGCTGACAAGCTCGATCAACGTTGATTTCCCGGCCCCGTTGGTGGCACGCAGCGCGACGACACCCGACCTAGGGAAGGTCATGGTGACATCGTCGAGAACGGTCACACCTCCGGGGTGTAGCCGAACTTCACATGGTCGAGAAGGATGCGTTGTCGATGACCTTCCCAGACGGGCCACGTACCCGCCCAGGAGCATCGCGAACGCGGCCACTGTGGTTTCAGGGGCCGCGGAAACCCCCGCAGCAGACCACCGAGAACCACACAGCCGTACAGGGCCTTGAGCAGCATCGGCGTCGCGAAACGGACGGTGAACCAGCTGCCCAGACTCAGGTCTACTGCCCGCATGAAAGGCCCCAGGTCGGATGCGATCAGCTCCTCGCGTTCTCGTGTGACGAGCACCCGGGCCGCTGTCCACATCGTCCAGGCAGCGGTGAAGGAGCCCCAGGGCAGAAACACCTGGACGGCGTTCAGAAGCCGTCCCGTTCACAGCGCCAACGCCAAGGCGGGTACCAACCCCAGGGCCGCCACCATACCCAGCATCAGGAGAATGGTCCGCGGCCGTCAGTTGATGCCGAATCTGGAACCGATGTCATAGGCCCACAACAGGGCCGCCGCTCTCTTCTGACGCACGGGGTCTCTCCATCAGAAATTCCGGCTCGGCCGATTCGTCTCACTACGTGACGCCCATGTCATGACACAGATGACGCCCAGAAGACCCGCGGAGACGATGCCGATCCATCCCGCGACGTTCTGGGGGATGAACGAGACCGAAGCGGCGTGAAAATTGCCTCCTGCGGCGAGCATGACGGCCCCTAAGAAGACCAGGGATGCCCCCACCGCGCGTTCCTGGAGGCCCAGAAGCAGAACCGACAGGATGACGATGCCGCCGATTGTGATGAAGATGTAGGCGGCGGGACCCTCGACGGTGCTCATCAGCGCGGACAAGACATTGCTCACGATGGCGAACACCGCCAGGGCCAGAAGCCAGGGTTTCGTGTTTCGAACCGGCATTGCGCTCTCTTCCTGGGATCACTTGTGAAATAACTGGTTTCCTGCACGTCGATGTGCACGATCCACCCCTGCGGTTTCTCTGCTTGTGAATCCGGTTGGCTCAGCGGGTGGGATTGTTGTCGTGAGCATGGCTGGCCAGGCGTTTCAGCGTGACTGCGGCCGCCATTTGGAGCGCCAGGGGAAGCAAAAGGATCGCAGGGATCCACAGTCCGGTGAGGCCGTGTTGTCCGATGGCGTAGGGCACGGACAACACAGTGATGGTCCCGGTGAGGGCGATACCGAATATCAACCAGGCGAACGAGCGTTGGGCGTTTTCTTCGGGTTTCATAACCGGCTCCCGTCAGAATTGCAGGAAACCTTGGCTCTTGAACAGCGGTCGGGACTGGTCCGAATTTGCTGTCCTGCTCGCGAGTGCATGCTCCGGTACTGTGGTGTCACCATGCCATGAAATTGTATCGCCACTGACGCCGTCGCAATCCGGTTCTGCTGCTCCCGAGTAGGGGCGCAGCCCCTTGGCGAGGCAGCCCCCTTGATATGTTCGGACATGTGGGTCGCCGTAGGGGCCGGCCCCCGGATGTCGGGAGAACAACATGAGCAAGCGGATCGGTGTGGGGGTCATC
>ERZ773043.288-NODE-288-length-29100-cov-9.045688_pt1 | contig 29100 bp, 29 predicted proteins | sample MGYA00580636_ERZ773043 | MGnify/ENA primary metagenome ERZ773043 (study PRJEB29015, sample SAMEA2737992) | human oral metagenome | biome: human oral; feature: human-associated habitat; material: dental | place: China | collected 2065 ...
TGCTTGCCTTTATTCGGGAAGCTCTTGCAGAGGATGATGTGGTGGTCATGGTCTCTGGTGACCCGGGTTACTACTCTCTGCTCGATGCCCTGCGGCGTACATTTTCCATTGGACAGATCGAGGTTGTTCCCGGAATCAGCTCGCTGCAGATCGCGTTTGCACGACTGGCTCTGCCGTGGCACAATGCACGTCTTCTCAGCTTCCACGGGCGTGAACCTCTCGAAACGGAACTTGTCCGCACGGACGGAGCTGTGCTTGGTATGCTGACGGATGGGCGCAACAACTCCCAGACGATTGCTGTGCGTCTGCTTGCGTGCGGGTGGCGGGAGAATGACCGTATGTATGTCTGCACGCGGCTTTCATATGAAGATGAGAAAATTATTGAGACGACATTGGGGGCGGCAAAGGATGATATGGGTATCGGGCACGGTGTCATCATCGTTTGCACCCATGAGGAGGATACATGAATCTTGGAATAAAAGATGAGGCATTTGTGCGCGGTAAAGTACCTATGACAAAAGAGGAGATTCGTATCCTCACACTTGTCAAGGCACAGATTGCGCCGGATGCTGTCGTCTACGATGTCGGCGCGGGAACCGGATCACTTTCGATCGAGGCGGCGCGGCTTGCTCCTGAGGGACATGTGTATGCGATTGAGAAAAATCCCGAGGGGATTGGTCTGATCGCGGAGAATGCAAAGCACTTCGGTGTGGAGAATATTACCGTTGTGGAGGGGGTAGCCCCTGCGGCACTGGAGGGGCTGCCCGCGCTCGATGTGGCTCTTATTGGCGGCAGCGGGCACAAACTCTCGGATATTCTGGATATCATCGGGGCACGACTGCGTCCTGCGGGGCGCATTGTGGCGAATGCGATTACGATGCAGACGGTCGCCGCCTGTCTGGATTATTTTCATGCACACGCCGAGCAGTATACCTATGAGGCGATACAGGTGCAGATCAGCCGTCTGGAACGCGTCGGTCCGTACGATATGGCAAAGGCGCTCAATCCCATCTACATTATCACGGCACAGAGAAAGTGAGGGATATATATGATCCATATTGTCGGTGCGGGGCCTGGGGACCCCGAACTCATCACGGTGAAGGGAGCACGCTATCTCGCGGAGGCGGATGTCGTGATCTATGCCGGCTCGCTTGTCAATCCTGCACTCCTCGATATGTGCAAGGCGGGTACGGAGATTCACAACTCGGCGCATATGACCTTGGACGAGGTTGTCGAGGTCATTGCACGCGCAGAATCCGAGGGCAAGATGACGGTGCGTCTGCATACGGGAGATCCCGCGATCTACGGAGCGATCCAGGAGCAGATGGACGCATGGGAGAAGCGCGGCTTCGACTACGACGTTGTGCCGGGGGTCAGTTCCTTTCTCGGGACGGCAGCGGCTCTCCGACAGGAGTATACTTTGCCGGGGATTTCGCAGACGGTCATTATTACGCGCAACGAGGGGCGAACCCCCGTGCCCGAGCGTGAAAAGCTGCGCAGTCTCGCGGCACATCATGCGACCATGTGTATCTTCCTCTCCATTTCGATGATCGAGGACGTTGTTGCGGAACTCATCGCGGGCGGATATGAAGAAACTACGCCGATTGCCATTGTGCAGCGTGCGACGTGGCCGGAGCAGAAGATCCTGCGCGGTACGCTCAGCTCAATTGCGGAGCAGGTGAAGTCGGAGGAGATCGACCGTACGGCAATGATTGTGGTCGGAGACTGCCTCGATACGGAATACAATCTCTCGCAGCTCTACGCGCCCAGCTTCTCGCACATGTTTCGGGAAGCGAAGCCGTGAGAACAGCACTCTTTGCACTGACGGAGGGCGGCGCGGCTCTTCTTGTACGGCTTGCAGACGCGACCGAGGGCAGAGGAACGATTTATCTGCCCGAGCGTCTGCGCGGCAGCATTTCGTCAGAATATGACACAGTATACTTTTCGCGTCTTGCAGATGTCATAGAGACGGCGTTTTCGCGCTATGACGCGCTGATCTGCGTGATGGCGACGGGAATTGTCGTGCGTATGCTTGCTCCCTATGTGGAGAGCAAGCTGTATGACCCCGCCGTACTCGTCTTCGACGAGGCAGGGCGGCACGGCATCAGTCTCCTCTCGGGACATATCGGTGGTGCGAATGAACTCACACGCAGGCTCTGTGCGGTGGTGGATGCTGATCCCGTCATCACGACGGCGACGGATGTGACGGGGTTTCTTGCACCGGATGCGATTGCCGCGCGGCTTGCCCTGCGCCCCACGCCGAAGTCTGCGATCCAGGTGCTCAACACGGCACTGCTTGAGGGGAAGGAACTCTCGTATTACATTGCAAGCGACCTTCCTCATGCAGCGTTCTACGAGGCACAGCTGCGCGGGGAGGAGATACAGGCACGCCTCTTTCGGGGCGAAATACCGCCCGTGGAGGCGAATGAATACCGCGTTGTTGTCTCGTGTGCGGAGGATGTGCCGAAGCAGTACGAGCCGCGCACGCTCTACCTTGTACCGCGCCGTCTGATCGCGGGGGTCGGCTGCCGTGCGGGCGTACCTGCGGCAAAGATCCTGCATGCACTGACGGAGGCGTGCAGCATGATCGGTCGCGAGCCGTCGATGATTGATCTTTTTGCCAGCACCACGGTCAAGAGGGATGAGGAAGGTTTACTGGCAGCTGCAGAGACTCTCGGGCGGGAAATTCATTTCTACTCGAACGAGGACCTTGCGGCGATGGTTGAACGATACGGGCTCAGGGAGTCCGATTTTGTCCGACAGACGATTGGTGTCGGCAATGTATCCGAGGCGGCGGCGCTCTGCGCAGCCGGTGAAGCAGGCGGGCGCATGGCGCTCGGAAAAACATCATTTGGGAAAGTGACGGTGGCACTCCTATGGGAAAAATAAGTGTTGTGGGCATTGGCCCCGGCAGTCTGGATGATATGACCTACCGCGCACGTCGTACGATTGAAGAGGCGACGACGGTGGTCGGCTACAAGCGCTATGTGGAGCTGATCGCGGAACTGGTCGAGGGAAAAAAGGTACTCGATACGGGCATGACGCAGGAGATCGACCGCTGTCGTGCGGCACTCCAAGAAGCGGCTGCAGGGGAGACGGTGGTCGTGATCTCAAGCGGCGATGCCGGTATCTACGGTATGGCGGGGCTCGTTCTCGAGCTGCTTGTGAAGATGGATGAGGCGCAGCGGCCCGCGTTCGGCGGGGTCATTCCCGGTGTCTCCGCGATGAGTGCAGCGGCAGGGCTGCTCGGCGCACCCATTATGCATGATTTCGTTGTTATCAGTCTTTCCGATCTGCTTACGCCGTGGGAGGTCATCCAAGAGCGTGCGGAACTGGCGGCCAAGGGCGACTTTGTCACGGCACTCTACAATCCGCGCAGCAATAAGCGCGTGGGGCAGATCAAAGCCGTGCAGGAAATCTTCCTGCGCCATCGTGCACCCGAGACACCTGTCGGCATTGTGACGGGGGCGAGCCGTGCAAATGAAGAGACGCTGATCTCTACACTTGGTGAATTTACGAAGGAGGACATCAATATGTTCTCGCTCGTTATCATCGGCAACTCGAAGACGCGGCAGGTGGGCGACTGGATGATTACGCCGCGCGGCTATCAGAAGCGGGAGCCGGGGCTTTGATATTCACAGCAGCAGGAACACAGGACGGGCGCGAGATTGTTCGTCGTCTCTGTGCGGCGGGCTATGATGTCGCGGCATCCGTCGTCAGCTCATATGGACAGCAGCTCCTCGCGGAGCAGAGGGAAAATGGCGGCGGGCGGCTCGTAATTAATGATGCGCCGCTGGATGAGGAAGGGCTGTGCGCCTTTTTCAAGGAGCACGGAGTTCACATCTTTGTGGACGCAACCCATCCGTATGCGGTCAACGTTTCCCGCAATGCCATGACCGCGTGTGCAGCAGAGGGGATCCCCTACATTCGATTTGAGCGCGATCTTACCGACATTTCGTATGAGAATGTGCATCTCGTTCACTCCTATGAGGAGGCGGCAGAGATCGCCGCGCATTTTGGGAAAAATGTATTCCTGACGACCGGCAGCCGCAACCTGGAACGCTTTGTGAAGGCAAAGCCGCTTGCAGACTGTACGCTGATCGCCCGCGTCCTGCCGACCGCGGACGTGATCGCTCTCTGTGAGGGGCTCGGTCTGACACCGGCGCAGATCATCGCAATGCAGGGACCGTTTTCGCGCGAACTGAATCGCGCCATGTATGAGAAGTACAAGGCAGATGTCATTGTGACGAAGAACAGCGGAACCATCGGCGGTACGGATGCGAAATTTCAGGCGGCGGCAGATTTGGGACTGCCTGTCGTGGTGATTGATCGTCCTGTGCTCGCCTATCCGCGTATGGCACACAGTTTTGAGGAAGTAATGCAATTTGTCGATTCGATTATGGAATCGTAGAAATGGAGTTTTTCATGGATTTTATCAAGGAACCAATGGCAATTGAAAACCGCAGCATGGAGCTGATCGCACCTCATTTGGCGGAACTGCATCTGGATGAGCGTGAGACGAAGCTCTATTCGCGTCTGATTCACGCCTCCGGCGATGTCGGCTATGCACCGATCACACGCGTGCATCCCGAGGCGATTGATCGTGCCATCGAGGCGCTGAAGGCAGGCGCACATATCTATACGGATGTCGAGATGGTGCGTACGGGCATCAACAAGAAGAAGCTCGCGTCCTTCGGCGGCGAGGTCCACTGTCTGGTCGCCGATCCCGATGTCGCCGCTGAGGCAAAGAAGCTTGGAATTACGCGATCGATGGTCGCTATGCGCCGGTTTGGCAAGGATCTTAACGGCAGCATTGTTGCCATCGGCAATGCGCCGACGGCACTCTTTGAGGTGCTGCGCATGGTGCGCGAGGAGGGCATTCGTCCCGCGTGCATCGTTGGTATCCCCGTTGGATTTGTGGGGGCTGCGGAATCCAAGGCGGAGCTTGCGGAGAATGGAATCGTCCCATACATCACGGTTGAGGGGACGAAGGGCGGAAGTCCGATTGCGGCTGCGGCGATCAACGCACTCATGTATACCATTGACAACACAAGGCCCTAAGGAGACTGTGCTCATGCAGTGGAATATTCCGCGCATTGTCATTGCGGCAACGCAGTCGGGCGGCGGCAAGACAACGCTCGTGACAGGGCTTCTCGCAGCACTGCGCGCGCGTGGTCTTTGTGTGCAGTCGTTCAAGGTGGGGCCGGACTATATCGATCTCGGCTATCATCAACTGGCAAGTGGACGCACGGGACACAATCTGGATACGTGGCTCGTCCCCGAGGCACGGTTGGCGGAGATTTTCGCACGCGAATGTGCGGGGGCGGACATCGCCGTCATCGAGGGGGTCATGGGGCTCTATGATGGCGGACGACGCGGCATCAGCTCGACCGCGGCGATTGCAAAGGCGCTGGATGCCCCGGTGCTCCTCGTCATCGACGCGAAGTCGGTCGGAGTCTCTGCGGCGGCGACGGCACTCGGTTTCCGTGAATATGACCGCGCGGTGAATCTCGCAGGCGTTCTCCTCAATCGTCTCGGCAGCGAGACGCATGAGGAGATGATCCGTGAGGCGATGTCAGGCATTGATCTGCGTGTCTACGGTGCGCTGCGCCGCGATGCCGCACTGGCACTGCCCGAGCGACATCTTGGACTGACCCCTGTCGAGGAACATGCGGCGGCGGAAACGGTTCGCGCCGTGAGGGCGCGTGTAGAGGCGGGGCTGGATCTGGACGGGATTCTGGAACTTGCTCGCAGTACCGAACCGCTGACGATTGCAGAGGACAGAAGTGAGAAGAAAGCCGATCCCGTACGTATTGGCATCGCGCGTGACGAGGCGTTTTCGTTTTACTATGCGGCAAGTCTTGCAGAACTTGAGGCGCGCGGCGCGGAGATTGTAGAGTTCAGCCCTCTGCATGATGAAACACTGCCCGACGTGAACGGCATCATCATTGGCGGCGGCTTCCCCGAGATGTTTGCGGGGCAGCTTTCTGCAAACGCCTCCATGCGTGCCTCTATCCGTCGAGCGGCAGAGGCGGGAATGCCCATCTACGCCGAATGCGGCGGCTATATGTATCTGATGCAGTCACTTGCTGATTTTACAGGTGCCGAACATGAGATGGCGGGGATTTTTCCCGTACGTGCACGCATGACGGAGAAACTGCAGATGGTCGGCTATGTGGAGGCGGAGCAGAAAGTAGATACCGTCCTTGGATCTGCCGGACTGCTTCTGCATGGGCATGAGTTCCACTTCTCCGTTGAGGAGATGGATGGGACGGCTGAGATTGTGCGTCCATTTCGCTTCACGAAGCTGCGCAACGGAGCGCAGTATGCGGCAGGATGTATCTATAAGAACGCGCTTGGCAGCTATCTGCATCTGCATTTCGCGGGATGCAGTTCGGCTGCCGAGCATTTTGTGGAGGCGTGTCGCGGATGGGGCAGATAGTTCTGGTCACGGGCGGTGTCCGCTCGGGCAAATCGGCATTTGCCGAGCGATACGCCGCGCACTGTGCCGAAAAGCATGGGGCGAAGGTTGCCTACATTGCGACGGCGCAGGTCTACGATGAGGAGATGCGCCAGCGCGTCGATCTTCATCAGGCACGCCGCCCCGCCGACTGGGTGACATACGAGGCTCCGTTTGAGACGGAGAACGCCGTTCGTGCGGCAGGTGCGGAGTATGGCGTGATTCTCTTCGACTGTATTACGATGTTCCTGAGCAACGATATGCTTCAATATCCAGAGGAGGAGCAGGAACGCGATTCTTTTGCCCTCCATGTGGAGGAGCGGATTCATGCGCTTATTCAGGCAGCTGAGGATGTGGATGCGACTACAATCTTTGTCACGAACGAGGTGGGAGCGGGTATTGTGCCGGAGTACCGCCTCGGACGGCTCTATCGGGATATGGCGGGACTTGCCAATCAGCAGCTTGCGCGGCGTGCAGCAGAGGTCTACCTCGTCACCTGTGGGATTCCTGTGAATATCAAGAGACTTGCGGAGGCGATCTGATGGCAAAGAGCATCATGATGATGGGGACGAGTTCCCATGTGGGCAAGAGTATTCTCACAACGGCACTTTGCCGCATCTTCCGGCAGGAAGGGCGGCGTGTCGTTCCATTCAAGGCACAGAATATGGCGCTGAACTCCTATGTTACGTTGGACGGACGTGAGATGGGACGTGCACAGGTCGCACAGGCAGAGGCGGCGGGGCTTGCTCCCATGGTCGATATGAACCCCGTGCTGCTGAAACCGACGGGCAGTGCCCAATCACAGGTCATCATCATGGGCGAGCCGGTTGGAAACATGAGCGCCCGTGAATATCACAAGGGATATTCGCTCAAGGCGTGGGGAGCGGTTGAGGAAGCCCTTGACCGCCTCCAAGAGAACTACGATCTGCTTGTGATCGAGGGGGCCGGAAGCCCCGCCGAGATCAACCTCAAGGCAAATGATATTGTCAATATGCGTGTAGCAAAGCATTTGCAGGCACCTGTCCTGCTTATCGCAGACATTGACCGCGGCGGTGCACTTGCCTCTCTCGTGGGGACACTCGAACTGCTCGATGAGGAGGAACGTGCCCTCATCAAGGGGCTTGTTATCAATAAATTCCGTGGTGACGTGACGCTGCTGACACCTGCGCTCGACTTTCTCGAGAAAAAGACGGGCAAGCCCGTGCTCGGTGTAGTGCCGCATATCGATCAGCTCGGCATCGATGAGGAGGACTCGGTATCGCTGGATGAGAAGCGCTGCGGCGACGGCGGCGTGGGAGAAAACCAGCTGCACATTGCCGTGATCCGTACGCCGAAACTCTCGAATTTTACGGATTTCGACGCACTTGCGTGTGAACCGGATGCCGCACTTTACTACGTGACAACCCCCGATGAACTCGGTTCGCCCGATCTCATCCTGCTGCCCGGCTCGAAGAATACGACCGAGGATCTGCTCTACATCCGTGAGATAGGGCTCGAAACCGTGATTCGAGAGCGTGTGACGGCGGGCACGCCGCTCTTCGGGATTTGCGGCGGCTATCAGATGCTCGGCAGGGTTGTGCGCGACCCGCTTCATACGGAGTCGGAGCACGATGAGACAGCGGGATTTGGTTATCTTCCGACTGCGACGACATTTGCAGCGCAGAAGCGTCTCCGCCAGGTCACGGCATCCGCTGATTTTAACTTTCTGGGAGCGCGAATTTCAGGAAAAAATCTTCTTGGCTATGAAATCCACATGGGCCAGACGGACTTTTTGGAGGAGGCATGCCGTCCGTTCCATATTGTTCAGAAAGATAATTTTGCGGCAGACGGTGCGGTCTCGGCGGATGGTCTTGTCATAGGTACATACATTCATGGCATTTTCGATGATGATGATTTTCGTCGGTGTTTGCTCAACCGTCTGCGTGTGCACCGCGGTTGGTCGGAGACACCTGTGCAGTACCGCTATCGTGAGGCAAAGGAGCACGCCTACAACCGCCTTGCGGAAACTGTGCGGAAAAGCCTTGATATGGAGAGGCTGCGGGCAATTGTGGAGGGGGATCAATGATCCCTTCCTCCCTTATCGCTATGGCGGCGTTCTTTCTCGATACTGTGCTTGGCGATCCGCATTCGCGGTGGCATCCCGTTGCTGTGCTTGGTCGTTTCATTGGCCGGTTGGATCGACTGCTTTATCCCACAAACGGAAGCAATCAGCGGAAATTTGTAATGGGAGCGCTTCTCACACTGCTTGTACTCTGCATATCTTATGCGTTTGCGGAGGGGGTGCTGCTCACGGCGCATCGGCTGCCCGTCACGTGGGGGGCGGATCTTGTCAGCATGATTCTGCTTTACTTCTGCATTTCACCGCGTACGCTCGCAAAGGCGGGGCAGGATATCTATGTACTGCTGGTCAAAGGAGATCTGGCGGCGGCGCGGGAGCATGTCGGCTATATTGTCGGACGAGATACGGCGCAGCTCGATGAGGCGGATGCGGCACGTGCAGCGATTGAGACTGTGGCAGAGAATACCGTGGATGGTGTGATTGCACCGCTCTTCTTCTTTGCGTTCGGCGGTGCACCGCTTGCCGTACTCTATCGTGCAGCGAATACGATGGACTCCATGCTCGGTTACAAGAATGAGCGCTACCTTTACTTTGGACGCATGGCGGCACGTGTGGATGATGTGCTGAACTTTGTGCCCGCCCGCATAACAGGGGCACTTTTCGTGATGGCGGCGTTCCTCCTCGGCTACGACGGGCGCAACGCACTCAACATACTCGTGCGTGACGCGGCGGGGCATCCAAGCCCGAACGGCGGCCATGCGGAGGCCCCTGTTGCGGGGGCTCTTCACATCCGCCTTGGCGGCGTGAACTATTATTTCGGAGAGCGGCATTTCCGTGCCTATATGGGTGATGCACACATGGAGATTTCGGCGAAGCATATTCTTGGGGCAATCCGTCTCATGTACACGGCGACTGTACTTTTTCTGCTCCTTTATTACCTGTTTTCTCTCTACTATTGATCGAGGCGTTGCATGAATTCTTTTTTGGTCGGGCTGCAGTTCCTTACACGGATTCATATCGTGCGGCAGACGGCGTGGACGGCAGAGGATTTCGGACGAAGCACACGTTTTTTTCCGCTTGTCGGACTTGTGCTCGGAATCTGTTACGCGCTTGCCGCGTGCATTCTCGTCTATAGTTTTGGAGTTTTTGAGAGACGTACGCTGACGGCAGTCTTGTTGCTCATTCTGCCGCTTCTTCTGACGGGCGGACTTCATGCGGATGGCTTTATGGATACGGCGGACGGTGTGTTCTCGGGGCGTGAACGCGAGCGCAAGCTCGCGATCATGAAGGACAGCCGCGTTGGCTCGTTTGGTGTTGTTTCCTTTGTCCTCTTGATGTTCCTCCAGTTCGCTCTGCTCCTCGATATGCATCCGTTTCTGCTTCTGACTGCACTCTTCGTCATGCCGATCATCGGAAGATTTGCGATGGTACTCGCAGTTGCATGTTTTCCTTATGCGCGTGCTGATGGGATGGGGAAGACGTTTGCGGATATGGCGGATCGTAGGACGGTTGCGATTGCTGCCGTCACAACAGCCGTGCTTGTAATGCCGTGTGGGCTGCTTGCGTCGATTGCGCTCGTGCTTGGGATTCTCTTTGCACTGTTTTTCTGCCGTATGATAACGATGACCCTCGGCGGCGTGACAGGTGATGTCTACGGTGCTGTGACCGTGCTCACGGAGACGCTTGTGCTCGCGGTATTTTCGCTTGCATCGATACGTCCGGATATATGGGGGCTTTTTTGGGGGATTTTATGGAGATAATTGTAAAAGCGCCGGCATCTTGCGGCGAACTCGTGGAAGGCGTCCTCAATGGGACACCGTTTCTTGTGACCGCACCCATCAGTATGTACGCCGTGGCGACAGTTTCCGATACGTTTTCGGGGGTGCACGGGCTTGGTGAAAAGGCAGAGGAGGCTGTGGCGCGAACGCTTGCGCACATCGGCCAGGATTCCCTTCCGTACGGCATACGTCTGGACTCTGCAATCCCGCAGGGGAAGGGCATGGCATCCTCCAGCGCCGATATTGCAGCCGTTTCCTACGCGGTAGCACGTGCTCTCAGTCGGGAACTCACGGGGCGAGAGATCATGGATATCGCAATTGCTATTGAGCCAAGTGACGGCATTGCGTTTACAGGGCTTTCTCATGTCAGCCATACGACGGGGGAGCTCTTCGGACAGTACTTCAATGTACCGCTTCTTGCCGTCTCCATTTTCGATGTGGGCGGTACCGTTGATACCATCGCATACTACCAAAGCAAGGGGAACAGCGGCAATCAGGATGAGGCGTACCGACAGCTGCTGGATACCGTCGATCAGGCATTCCGAACGGATGGGTACCGACAGGAAATGCTGCTCGGTCAGGCAGCTACAGCGAGCGCACGCCTCAATCAGATGCATTTGGAAAAGCCCCGATTGGAGGAATTTATTACTGCAGCGCAAGGAAAAGGAGCGCTTGGTGTTCTCGTAGCGCACAGCGGAACAGTGGTCGGGGCTCTCTGGACGTCGGATACATGTGCGGCGGATATAGAGATGTGCACGCAGGAGATGGCCGCAGAGTTCAGAGGAAGCTATACTTATATGCAGACAGCACGCCTGATTTCCGGAGGCGTTGTCTGTGAGATTCGACCGTAACGGCAGAAAGGAAAGGGGCGTATGACAGAGATCATCATCATTCGGCATGGGGAAACGGAGTGGAATAAGCTGGGACGTTTTCAAGGACACTCCGATGTTCCTTTGTCACCTGAGGGACGGGCACAGGCAGAGGCACTTGGACGGAACCTTGCGGTCGAGCATGCGGATGCCATCTATGCGAGTGATCTCACGCGCACTATGGAGACAGCAGCACCTTTGGCCGCGCGATTCGGCTTAGAGGTCATTCCGGACCCTCTGCTGCGTGAGCTGAATTTCGGCGTATGGGAAGGACGAAATTTCCAAGATGTCAATGCGGCGTGTCCAGATGCCATGAAGCATTTTTATAACGATCCGGAACGCGTCGATATTCCGGGCAGTGAGCCCTTTCCGGATTTTCAAAAGCGTGTGGCCGGCCGTGTGCGTGAGATTGTTGTCGAGCAGCGAGGGAAGCGCGTCATTATCGTCTCACATGGGGCATCCATTCGCATCCTGCTTGCCGATATTCTGGCGATGCCGATTCGCTCCATCTGGCATATATCTCAGCTCAACACAGCGGTCAATAGAATTCGCTTCGAGGATGATGGCTTTGCTGTGGTTACGCTTATGAATGACACCGCACACCTGCACGCAGAGGATGTGCGATGAATCTGCTTGTCGTCGGGCTCGGCGGTGCACTCGGAGCCGTCTGCCGCTATCTGCTCGGGCAGGTGATCCCGAAACTTGGCAGTGGCTTTCCACTTGCCACATTTGCAGTCAATATCGTCGGCTGTTTTGCGATCGGCCTGATCGTCGGTTTTGTCGGAAGACACGGCAGCCTTGATCCGCGTCTCGTACTCTTTCTTCAGACGGGAATCTGCGGCGGTTTTACAACGTTTTCTACGTTCTCTCTTGAAGCTCTGACACTGCTGGAGAATGGCAGATTCACTGCCGGCATCTTCTACATTGTCCTTAGCATCCTGCTCGGACTGTTCTCCCTTCTTGCGGCACGGAATCTTGTCAGCGGGCAGCAGATATGATAAAAAAATAAATTTTATTTGCGTGAGAGAGATTCGCGTGTTATACTGTTACACAGATTGTGTGGATGGGATTATGTATGTGCTGATTCATTGAGAATCATTACGCGTTGCGGTGAGGTATATGGAGGTTATTTTAGCGGAGCATCTGGGCTTTTGTTATGGTGTAAAACGTGCCATTGAAATTGCCAGACAAAACGCTTCCTCAGATGGAACGTCCAGTACACTTGGTCCGATCATTCATAATCCGCAGATGGTGGAGCGTCTGAAAAAGGAGGGCGTTGGGACTGTCGGCTCACTCGATGAGATGGAGGATGGACTTGTCATTATCCGTTCCCATGGGGTGGGACCAAACGTGTATGAGGAGGCAGAGTCACGCGGTTTAGAAGTCGTGGATGCCACTTGTCCGCATGTAAAGAAGGCGCAGCTCTCGGCAAAATTGCTGGCTGAGGAAGGGTACACGGTTGTTATAGTCGGAGAGAAGAACCATCCGGAGGTCAAGAGTATCTACGAATGGACGACACCGGATGCTCGTATTATCGAGACCGAGGAGGAAGCAGTCGCACTGCCCCATATCGGGAAGCTCGGCATTGTCTCCCAGACAACGTTCTCGGGCGAGAAGTTTCGGAGCATCGTGTCGTGTCTTTTGGAAAAGTCGCGTGAGATCAAGATCCTGCGTACGATATGCACAGCGACAGATCTGCGGCAAGCGGCGGCATTGGAACTTGCCGAACGTGTCGACGCGATGATTGTGGTCGGCGGCAAGAACAGTGCGAACACATCACGGCTTGCTCAGCTGTGCTCCACAAAGTGCAAAACATACCATATCGAAACTGTGGCGGAGCTGCAGGATGAGTGGTTGGATCATGTTAATAAAATTGGTATTACAGCCGGTGCTTCAACGCCGGACTGGATTATCAAGGAGGTTTATAAACAGTGTCAGAACAGAGCATGAAGGAACTTTTGGAACAGGAAGATATGCCCGATATCCAAGAGCGTACGGTCGTCAAAGGGGTCGTTGTTCAAGTATCCCGCGATGAGGCGTATGTCGATATCGGCTATAAGCAGGAAATTCCTGTCTCTAAGAGGGACCTTGCCGTTCCCGCGCCGGACGATGCACATGATGTTGTGAAGGTCGGCGATGAGATTGATGTCTATATCAAGTCGCTCGGCGGCGATAATGGCGGCAGTCTGTCCAAGGTTGAGGCAGACAAGATGGCTGCATGGAAGGACATCGAGGAGATTCAGGCGAAGGGTGAGACGGTCGAGGCCAAAATTGCCAAAGAGGTCAAGGGCGGTCTCGTTGCTTATGTCATGGGTCTGCGTGGATTTATCCCGGCATCCCAGATGGAACTGCACTTCGTCAAGGATCTCGCAGTCTATGTCGACCAGACGGTTGAGGCTGAGATCATTGAGATCGATGTCCAAAAGCGCCGTCTTGTCCTTTCGCGCCGCAAGCTCCTCGAGCGCGACCGCGCGGAGAAGGAGGAGGCAGTGTTCTCGGCGATAGAGCCCGAGATGACTGTACGCGGTACGGTCAAGCGTCTTGTCGACTACGGTGCGTTCATCGATATCGGCGGCGTGGATGGCCTTGCTCACATCTCCGATCTTGCATGGCATCGCGTGAAGCATCCGTCTGAGGTGCTCGAGGTCGGGCAGGAGCTCGATGTCTTTGTCAAGAGTGTTGACCGCGATGCAAAGCGCATCTCTCTATCGGTCAAGGACACCCTTCCGGATCCGTGGGTGGAGAAGGCGGAGCAGTACGCTGAGGGTGACTTCATCGAGGGCAAGATCATCAAGTTGACGGACTTTGGTGCGTTCATGGAGATCGAGCCGGGCTTTGACGGTCTTATCCCGATGGGCGAGCTCGCCGAGAAGCGTATTGAGCGTGCGGATGAGGCCGTTCATACGGGCGATGTTGTGACGGTTAAGGTGCTCCGTATTGACACGAAGCGCAAGCGTATTTCGCTTTCAATCACCAAGGCGAAGCGCGATGCGGATCAAGCAGACATCAAGAAGTATGTGGACGAGCATCAGTCGGAACAGGCTGAGTCCAGCGAGAATACGGAAGGTCAGGTTGAGGCGCATCTCGACTGGCTGAAGTAAGTTCAGATACAAATAATTCCATACGATAACAGAGGAGTGATGAAATGTCACTCCTTTTTCATGGAAAGGAGGGAATATGAAAAGAACGTATCCTGGTGTTATTCTGCGTGTTTTAGAGGGAAGCATTGCGGAGGAATTGGAGCTTGTGCCGGGCGATAAGATCCTGGCAGTCAATGACATGCCTCTGCGCGATATCATTGACTTCAGCTTTGCAATGGCTGACGAGGAGATTGAGCTTCTTGTCGAGCACGCTGATGGAGAGCAGGAACTCATCGAATTCGACAAAGACTATGATGAGGATTTTGGTGTGGAATTTGAGCGAGCCGTCTTCGACGGCATCCGTTCCTGCGCAAATCACTGTTATTTCTGCTTTGTCGATATGATTGCGCCGGATATGCGACATAGCCTCTCCATCAAGGATGATGATTATCGCCTTTCCTTCCTTTATGGAAATTTTGTTACTCTGACAAATATGGGGGCCGCAGATTTTGAGCGTATCGAGCATTTTCATCTCTCACCGCTCTACGTTTCTGTCCAGTGCACAAATCCTGTGCTGCGTGCCGAGATCCTACGCTACAAGGGGGCGGCGGATATCCTCGGACAGCTGACGAAGCTTGAAGAAGCAGGAGCGGACTACCATACGCAGGTGGTGCTCTGCTACGGTCTGAACGATGGGGAGGAGCTTGAGCGCACAATCCGCGATATCACAGAACGTCGCCCCCATGCGCTTTCCCTTGCAATTGTTCCTGTGGGATTAACGAAGCATCGCACGGATCCGTTTCCGCTCATCCAGTTTGACCGCATTGGTGCTGCACGCGTGATCGATCAGGTAGAGGCATGGCAGCAGCGGATACGCGCAGAGGAGGGGCGCACCTTCATCTATCTGGGGGATGAGTTCTACTTCCTCGCGGGGCGTGATGTGCCGCCCGCCGAGATGTACGATGGCTTTCCACAGCTGGACAACGGGATTGGGCTGACGCGTAATTTTATCGAGGAATGGACGGCTGCCGCTGACTATGCGAATACGCTGGATACTAACTCCAGACTTGCGGTTATCAGCGGCACGGCCGTCGCACCTGTGGTGGAGAGGCTGGCGCGCGAGCTCGACCCTGATGTGCAGAGAATACATGTTTTGCCCGTTATCAATGAGCATTTTGGAGAAACGGTCAATGTATCGGGACTTCTCACAGGACATGATATATCGGCGGCACTTCGTGCGTTCTCACATTCCGTGGACGGCGTACTGATTCCGGCCTCCTCCCTGCGTGAGGGCGAGGATGTATTCCTCGACGATATGACTCTGGATGCCATGCGGTCGTCTTTTCCCTCCGTTCGCATTGAGCCTGTGGCGACGGGGCGTGACTATCGGGAGGCACTCACGGACTGGGCGCACTATCATCGTGAACGCGTGAGCGGAGGCTATACATGGCAGAGCAATGCAGGATATACAAAACCTGTTGCTGCACGTTGAATGGTTCATGAGAGGAGTGAAAAGTGATGAGCAAACCCATTGTGGCAGTGGTTGGACGTCCCAACGTCGGTAAATCGACCCTGTTCAATCAGATTGGCAAGAAGCGCGTGTCAATTGTCGATGATATGCCGGGCGTGACGCGTGACCGCATCTATATGGATGCGGAGTGGCTGAATCATGAGTTTACAATAATTGATACGGGCGGCATCGAGTTTGACGAGAGCGACCACATTCTTCGATCCATGCGCAGTCAGGCAGAACTCGCGATGGAGGAGGCGGATGTCATTCTCTTCCTCGTCGACGGACGTGCGGGGCTGACCTCCTCGGATGAGGAGGTCGGCCGACTTCTGCGGCGTACACAAAAGCCCGTGATTCTTGCGGTCAACAAGATTGACAGCTTCGAGCGTGAGGCGTTGATCTACGACTTCTATTCGCTCGGTCTTGGTGATCCGATTCCGATTTCGGCATCGAACGCGATGAATCTCGGCGATCTTCTGGATGCTGTTGTCGCAGCGTTTCCCAAAGAGGCAGAGGAGAATATCGAGGCCGATGAGATCGCGATCGCTGTGGTCGGACGTCCGAATGTCGGCAAATCCTCGCTCGTGAATCGTCTGCTTGGGGAGGAGCGCGTCATTGTCAGCGATGTACCCGGGACGACCCGTGATGCGATTGACACGCATTTCACCCGTGATGGTGCAAAGTATCTTCTCATCGACACGGCGGGGATGCGCCGCAAGGGAAAGATCAATCTGCCCGTGGAGCGGTACAGTGTGATGCGCTCTCTGCGCGCCATCGACCGCGCGGGGGTCGTCCTCATGGTCATCAATGCGGTTGAGGGGATTCTCGAGCAGGATACAAAGATCGCGGGCTATGTCCACGAATCCGGCAAGGGCGTTATCATTGTTGTGAACAAATGGGATATCTTCCCCGAGAAGAACGACAAGTCGACGCTGCGCTTCACGGATGATTTGCGCGAGAAGCTGGGCTTTCTCCAATATGCGCCTGTGCTTTATACGTCGGCTCTCACGGGGCAGCGCGTCGAGCGCGTGACGGAGCTGGTCAAATACGTTGCCGAGCAGCAGTCCATGCGCATCAAGACGAGCGTGCTCAACGAGCTGATTCGGGATGCCGTCTCGGTCAATCCACCGCCGACGAAGAAGGGGAAGCAGCTCAAGATTCTCTTTGTTACGCAGGTGGGGATTATGCCGCCGACATTTATCATCTTCGTCAATGATCCGGAACTGATGCATTTCTCCTATTTGCGCTTTATTGAAAACCGTCTGCGCGAGAGCTTTGGCTTTGAAGGGACACCGCTTCGTCTTGTTGTACGTGCCCGCAAGGAGGAAGAGTGATGATGGAATATCTTCTGACGGGCGTTATTGCCTATCTGATCGGCTCGATTCCGAGTGGGCTGATTCTGGGAAAACTCCTCTGGCACACGGATCTGCGGGAGCATGGAAGCCGCAACATCGGGGCAACGAATGCGTGGCGGACGCTCGGAAAGATTCCGGGCATCATCGTGTTCATCGCGGACAGTCTCAAGGGGCAGGCGGGTGTTTTGCTGGGGCTTTCGCTTGTCGGTACGCCTTTTGCGGCAGTCATTGGTGGACTATTTTCCATCATCGGACACAGTTTCTCTCTTTTTCTGCGATTTCACGGGGGGAAGGGGGTAGCAACTTCTCTCGGTGTATTGAGTATGTTGATGGGGAATGTGACCTTCATGCTCTTTGTTCTTTGGTTTACGATTGTTTATGTGACGCGCTATGTTTCACTTGGATCGGTAACAGCGGGAGTTCTTGCACCTATTCTTGCAGAGCTCTTTGGATATCCGATGGAGTACGTTGTGTTCACCGTGATTGCGGCACTGCTTGTCATTGTCCGCCATCGCGAGAACATCAAGCGACTGATGAATGGGACAGAGAATAAGATTTAGTCCGTGTTTTATTTGTTGATTGTGCTCAGATATGGTATACTCAGACCGTTATAAAAGTCTTTCCATCCATTGGAGGAATCATTTATGAAAATTGATATGACGGGAGTTTATCTTGTCCATGAAGAGATTTTGCCGAAAGCAATCAAGAAGACCATCCTCGCAAAGGAGCTTATCAATCGCGGCGAAGTACGTACGGTCAACGAGGCGGTTGTCAAGGCGAATCTCAGCCGAAGTGCCTATTACAAGTACAAGGATTATGTGTATTCGTTCTTTGAGGCGACGCGCGATAAGATTGTCACACTTGCACTTTTGATCAGCCATCGGAGCGGCACCCTGCAGGCGGTTCTCAAGGTCATTGCCGAGGAGGGCGGCAACGTCATGACGATCAATCAGGGGATTCCCGCGCGCGGGGCGGCAACAGTGCATATCTCACTTGAGACGGCAAAACTGTATAATGACCTCCAGACACTGCTGGAAAGAGTGGATGCGGTCGATGGGGTGCAGAAGCTCGAAGTGATCGGACAGGCTTGAAACGGGGGATAAAATTCGGTGAATACAATCAAGATAGCACTCCTTGGTGCGGGGACGGTTGGATCGGGTGTTGTGCGCACACTTGCAATGAATGCAGACACAATCACGGGGCGTTGTGGTGCACGCATTGAGATCAAGAAGATTCTTGTACGCGACGCGAAGAAGCATCGTCCGGAAGCCGAGGGGATTCCGCTGACGGATAACTTCGATGAAATTCTGAACGATGCCGAGATCTCTGTTGTCGTCGAGGTCATGGGGGGACTTACCCCCGCGAAGGACTATATGATGCGTGCGATGGCGGCGGGAAAACACGTCGTTACAGCAAATAAGGATGTCATTGCCGAGCATCTCTCCGAGCTCTATGCCGCAGCAGATGAGAACGCCGTGGACTTTCTCTATGAGGCGAGTGTCGGCGGCGGCATCCCGATCATCAAGCCGCTGAAGGAATGCCTGACGGCGAACAGCATCACGGAGATCATGGGCGTTGTCAACGGAACAACGAACTATATGCTGACGAAGATGACGGAAAAACACGTCAGCTACGATGCTGTTCTGCGCCGCGCACAGGAAAAGGGATATGCAGAGGCAAATCCGTCGGCAGACGTGGATGGCCTCGACGCGGCACGCAAGGCAGCGATTCTCGCTTCACTCGCCTTTGACACCGTCATCGGTCTTGAGGATGTCTCTGTCGAGGGGATTTCGCACATCACCGAGGATGATATCGAATACGGACTCAATCTCGGCTACGTGATCAAACTCCTTGCGGTGGGGCGTAATACGGAGGAGGGGGTTGACGTGCGCGTTCATCCTGTATTCCTGCCGAAGACGCATCCGCTCGCATCGGTGAACGGCGTATTCAATGCAATCTTTGTGCGCGGCAATATCCTTGGCGATGCGATGTTCTACGGGCGCGGTGCAGGTTCGCTGCCGACCGCATCGGCGGTCGTTGCAGACATCATCGAGATTGCACGTGATATTGTCTCCGGTACGACGGGGCGGATGAAGTATAAGGTCGGGGAGCGGAAGAAGCTCTGCCCTGTGGAAAAGACGAAGTCTTCCTATTACCTGCGCCTCGTTGTCGCGGATGAGCCGGGCGTTCTCGGCGAGATTGCAACGACCTTTGGACGTGCTGGGGTCAGCCTAAAGTCTGTAATCCAGGCGCGTTGGACAGAGGAGGGGAATGCGGAGATCGTTGCCGTGACACACGTCGTAACACACGCAGCTGCCTCCGCTGCCGTCGAGGCACTCGAGGCTCTTTCCGTCGTGTACGAGGTACGCAGTCTGATCCGCGTTGCGGACGGGCAGGAGGATCGGCTATGAGTGAGCAGTCTGTACGCGTTCGCGTTCCCGCAACGAGTGCGAACCTCGGTCCCGGATTTGATGCGCTCGGGATTGCCTGCACGCTCTATAACGAGATGACACTGACGCTCACACACGAGCCCGGACTTCACATTTCTGCACGCGGTGAAGGTGCGGCATTCATCCCCTCGGATGAGCGCAATATTGTATGGAAATCCATTCAGTATCTTCTGCAGCGTGCAGATCGTGCGGACGAGTTTCAAGGGGCAAAGATCCGCATGAGCAATCGGATTCCGCTCTCGCGCGGGCTTGGCAGCAGCGCAACGGCAATTGTTGCAGGCCTTACGGCGGCAAATGCACTTGTGGGCAGCCCGTTTCACCGCGACGATCTTTTGCAGCTTGCAACGGATATCGAGGGGCATCCCGACAATGTTGCACCCGCGATCTACGGTGGATTTACCGTCAATACGGTGACAAACGGTCATGTGGAGTGCTTTTCCTTTTTGCCCCGCATATTTCTGCGCTTTGTTGTTATGGTGCCGGACTTCTATCTCTCGACGAAATCCGCACGTCAGGTGCTGCCGTCTGAAGTCCCGATGAAGGATGCCGTGTTCAATATCAGCCATGCAGCGATGATGGTTGCGGCTCTTGCACGTGGCTCGGAGAAGCATCTCGACAACGCGTTTGCCGATGCGCTTCACCAGAACTATCGAGCTTCGCTGATTCCGGGGATGTTTGATGTCTTTGCTGCGGCGAAGAAGGCAGGTGCATACGGCGCAGCACTCAGTGGAGCAGGCCCATGTCTGATTGCTTTTGTGCCCGCGCATCGAAAGTGTACGGAGGATGTGGCGGCAGCTATGCAGGAGGCGTTCCGTGCACACGATGTAGAGGCGCGGCCGCTGCACCTGCGCTTGGACACGAAAGGCGCACGCATTCTGCACCGCAGGGAGATGCGTGTAAAACAATAATACTTGCCGGTTTTCACAGTCCGTTGGATGAATGACTGTGAAAACCGGCAAATTTTTTTGAAATAATACTTGAAAAATTATACATAAAAGATGTATAATCATAAAATCTTTTCGGAACTGAAACGGAGGGGATGAAATGAAGGCAAGCATCGTCGGAGCATCTGGGTATGCGGGCGAAGAGTTGATTCGTCTGCTGCACGGTCATCCGAATGTCGAGATTGTACATATGACATCGGAGCGGCATACAGGAGAGCGCATATCGAAACTCTATCCACATTTGAGGAATATTTATGAGAATAAACTCGAATCAATGGAGGATGTAAGGCGCATTGCTGAGGACAGTGACGTGCTCTTCATTGCACTTCCGCATGGATACGCAATGAAGATTGTGCAGGAGGTTTCTGCATGCCCCGTACGCATCATTGATCTCGGAGCGGACTATCGTTTTGCGGATACTGCTATCTATGAGCAGTGGTATCATGTGGCACATACCGATCCGAATGCAGATCGTGCCTATGGTCTGGCGGAGCTCTACCGTGAGCAGGTGCGGACGGCGCGGATCATCGGGAATGCCGGATGCTATACGACAGCAAGCATTCTCGCGCTTGCTCCGCTTGTCAAGGCGCATCTGGTACAGCTCGATTCCATCCTTGTCGATGCGGTGTCCGGCGTATCGGGAGCGGGACGATCTCCGAAGGAGAGCACGCATTATTCGGAGTTCTATGACAGCTTTACGGCGTACGGTGCCGTATTGCATCGCCATACACCGGAAATTGAGCAGGCACTTGCCGAGATGGGGGGTGCTTCCGTCACCATCAACTTTACGCCGCACCTTGCGCCGATCTCGCGCGGCATTCTGGCAACCTGTTACGCGACGCTGTGCGAGGGGGTTACGGCAGAGGATGTCGATGCCGCCTATGAAAAAATGTATGCGGATGAATATTTTATACGACTGCTTGGGCGCGGTGCATACCCCGCAACGAAGTATGTGCGCGGTACAAACTACTGTGATATTGCGTGGCATATCGACCCGCGCACGCATCGTGTGATCGTCTTCTCAGCCATCGACAATCTGGTCAAAGGGGCCGCGGGACAGGCGATTCAGAATATGAATATCGCATTTGGACTGGATGAGCGTGCGGGGCTCGATCTCGTACCTATGTATCCGTAGAGTGGTTTCGTAAGTGAACGGAGGAATATATATGTTTAGCGAAGCAAGTACAAAGATGGGCGTTACCTATCCGAAGGGCTTTCAGGCGGCAGGGGTCAAAGCCGGTATCAAGAAGAGCGGCAATCTTGACGTTGCTGTAATTTACACCGAACAGAAAGCTGCCGTTGCGGGCACGTTTACAAAGAACGCCGTTGCAGCCGCACCCGTACACGTCTCGAAGGCGGTTGTCGCAACGCATACGGCGCATGCCATTGTTGCAAACGCGGGATGTGCAAATGCGTGCACCGGCGTGAAGGGCGAAACGGATGCCGCCGCCATGCAGAAGATTGCGGCAGATGCGCTTGGCTGCACATCAGCGGATGTGATTGTCGGTTCGACAGGCATCATCGGTCAACTCCTCCCGATGGACAAGGTGGAGCAGGGGATTCATGCGGCTGTCAAGGCACTCTCTGCGGATGGCAGCGTGGATGCGGGCAATGCCATCATCACGACGGATACCTACTCCAAGGCAGGGGCAACCTCCGTCATGATCAGCGGCAAGGAAGTTCGTTTCGGTATTATCGCAAAGGGCTCGGGGATGATTCGCCCCGATATGGCGACGGTGCTCTGCTTCATCACGACAGATGCGGATATTGACGGCGTGCTCCTGCAGGATGCTTTGTCGGAGGTCATTGAGCACAGTCTCAATATGATCTCAATCGACGGCGATATGAGTACAAACGATATGGCAATCGTCCTCGCCAACGGTGCTGCAGGAAATCCGAAGATCACGGAGAAAAATGCGGACTACGAGACGTTCAAGGAGACCCTGCTCGCACTCTGCCAGGGCATCTCGGAAAAGATTGCGGCGGATGGTGAGGGTGCGACCAAGTTCATCACGGTTCATGTGAAGGGCGCAAAATCGTTTACCGATGCAAAGACGGTCGGTATGAGTGTCGCGAACAGCCCCCTCGTCAAGACGGCGTTCTTTGGCGAAGATCCGAACTGGGGGCGTGTGATCTGCGCGGTCGGCTATGCGGGGGTGCCGATGAATCCCAATCATACAACGGTGAAGTTTGGCGGGATCCCCGTCTATGCGGATGGCATGGGCGTATCATACGATGCGGATGCACTGCGTACGGTGATGACGGCGCATGATATTGTTGTCGAGGTCGATCTGAAAGACGGGGATGCTGAGGCAAAGGTCTGGACCTGCGATTTCTCCTATGAATATGTGAAGATCAACGGTGAATATCACACCTAAGGGAGGGATTCGATGTATTCCGATCAGGACAAGGCGGAGATTCTCGTAGACGCGCTCCCGTACATCCAGGAATTTTACGGGACAACCGTCGTCATCAAATATGGCGGGAACGCCATGATCAACGATGCGCTCAAGGAAAATGTCATGCGCGACGTGGCGTTGATGAAATTCGTCGGCATCCGTCCGATTCTCGTGCATGGCGGAGGACCTGAAATCACGGGGTTCCTCAAGAAGGTCGGCAAGGAATCCACGTTTGTCTCGGGACTTCGCGTGACGGATGAGGAGACGGTGGAGATCGCCGAGATGGTGCTCGACGGCAAGCTGAACTCGGAGATTGTGGGGCTGCTCAACCTGCGCGGTGTGCGTGCGGTCGGCCTGAGCGGCAAGGATGCAGGGCTCATCAAGGCGCAGAAGAAGCTCGCCACGGTGTATGAAAACGATACAGCGCATCAGATCGATATCGGTTATGTTGGCGAGGTCACGGAGATCAACACGAGCATCATCGCCGATCTTCTCAATCAAGGCTATGTTCCTGTCATTGCCCCCATTGGCATGGGCGAGCATGGGGAAAGCTACAACATCAATGCGGACTATGTAGCGGCGGAGATTGCGGGCGCACTGCACGCGGAGAAACTGCTGCTCCTTACAGATGTGGAAGGGGTCTACAAGAACTTTGCGGATAAGAGCAGCTTTCTCTCGCAGCTTCGTATGGATGAGGCAAGGGAATACATCCGCAGCGGTATCATTGAGGGCGGCATGATCCCGAAGGTGGAGGCGTGCCTCCGTGCGCTTGAGGCGGGGGCACATAAGGCGCATATCATTGACGGTCGCTTGGCACACTCCATCATCTTGGAGATCTTCACCTCGCGCGGTATTGGAACGATGGTACTTCGGTAGGCAGGAGCGATCATGAAGAACGAACATGAAATTATGGCACGGGATACGGCGAGCTATCTGCCGGTATTTTCCCGTTATCCGATTGTTCTCGACCACGGGGAAGGTTCGTATGTATGGGATGTGAACGGGCGCAAGTATCTCGATGCGCTCGGTGGCATTGCAGTCAATGTGCTCGGGCATAACTATGTGCCGCTCGTGGAGGCGATTGCCGAACAGGCAAAGCGTCTCATCCATGTGTCGAACCTCTACTATACCGAGCCGCAGGCAGATGCGGCGGCAAAGTTGTCGAGACTTACGGCGGGCGGCAAGGTGTTCTTCGGAAACTCGGGCGCAGAGGCGAACGAGGGGGCAATCAAGGCTGCGCGCAAATACGGGCATATGATCCATCCCGAGAAGTCGCAGATCATCACGGCTCTGGGCAGCTTTCACGGGCGCACGCTTGCGACGCTGACCGCGACGGGGCAGGAGAAGTTTCACAAGGGCTTTGAGCCGTTGCCGCAGGGGTTTGACTATGTGCCGTTCAATGACATTGCGGCACTCGAAGCACGGATGAGCGAGAATACGGCGGCGGTCATGCTCGAGCCGATTCAGGGGGAGGGCGGCGTGCGTACCCCTGCGGACGGATATTTGCAGCAGGTACGGGCTCTCTGTGACAAGTATGATGCGCTCCTGATCTTCGACGAGATCCAGACGGGCATGGGGCGCACGGGCAGTTTCTACGCCTATGAGAGCTGTGGTGTCACCCCCGACATCGTGACGCTTGCCAAGGGGCTTGCGGGCGGTGTTCCGATCGGCGCGTTCGTCGTCACGGAGAAGGTCGCCGCGGCATTTCACGCGGGTGATCACGGCTCGACGTTCGGCGGAAATCCGCTTGCGTGCGCGGCGGCAAATGTCGTGCTTGATGCGGTTGCAAATGATAATTTTCTCGCAGGTGTGCGGGACGTGGGCACACATTTCAAACAGGCACTCACGGACTTGCAGAGCAAATATCCCGCACACATCGTGGAGGTGCGTGGCGCAGGGCTGATCCTCGGTATGGAGATGCAGAGGAATGAGGATGCGGCGGCAATCGCACGACGGATGTTGGAGCAGGGAGTTATCATCAACTGCACGGCAGGGAATGTCCTGCGCTTTATCCCGCCGCTGATCTTTACGAAGAATGAAGTGGATGAACTCATCCGTGTACTGGATCACTGTATCCTTGACATATGTGACCGAGGGGGATTATGATGAACAAGGGCATGGACTTACTCTCCATTCATGAGCTGCGTGCGGACGATGTGGAAGAGATTCTGACGCTCGCCGCTGATCTCAAGGCAAAGCAGAAGGCGGGGATTCCGCATAAACTGCTTGCGGGAAAGACGCTCGGCATGATTTTTGAGAAATCCTCGACGCGGACGCGCGTGTCGTTCGAGGTTGGGATGTATCAGCTTGGCGGACAGGCGCTCTTTCTCAGCAGCCGTGACCTGCAGCTTGGGCGCGGTGAGCCGATCAAGGACACGGCGCGTGTGCTCTCGCGCTATCTTGACGGCATCATGATCCGCACTTATGGGCATGAGCGCATTGAGGAGCTGGCGCGCTATGCGGATATTCCTGTCATCAACGCGCTTAGCGACCTTCTGCATCCGTGTCAGGCACTTACCGACCTGCTTACGATTCGTGAGTACAAGGGCAAGAATCTCGCGGGGCTCAAGATGGCGTACGTCGGCGACGGCAACAATATGACGCACTCGCTCATGTATGCAGCGGCAAAGGTCGGCATGAATTTCGCGGCGGCAACTCCCGAGGGCTACGAGCCAAATGCCGAGGTCGTTGCAAATGCAAAGGCAGATGCAGCGGAAACGGGAGCGACGGTCACAATCACACACAATCCGATGGAAGCGGTTGCGGACGCAGATATCATCGTCACGGACACGTGGGCGAGCATGGGGCAGGAAGCAGAGCACGACGCGCGTACGGCGGTGTTCCGTCCCTATCAGGTGAATTGGGAACTCGTTGCCGAGTCAGGCAATGCACGCTACATCGTGATGCACTGTCTGCCTGCCTATCGGGGAGAGGAGATCACGGAGGATGTCTTTGAGGAGTTTGCCGATGTGATCTTTGACGAGGCGGAGAACCGCCTCCACGTCCAAAAGGCGATCATGGCACTCGTTATGGGTGACTGATTTATATTTCTAAGGAGATGTTTCAAACATGGCAAAGCAGATCAAAAAAGTAGTTCTGGCATATTCCGGCGGTCTTGATACGTCGGTCATCATCCCGTGGCTGAAGGAACACTATGACAACTGCGAGGTCATCGCTGTCTGTGCAGATGTCGGGCAGGGGGAGGAACTCGATCCCGTGCATGACAAGGCACTTGCCTCCGGCGCGTCGAAGGTGCACATCGTTGATCTCACGAAGGAGTTCCTTGAGGAGTATGTTTGGCCGACGCTCAAGGCGGGAGCTGTCTACGAGGGAAAGTATCTGCTCGGTACATCGTTTGCGCGTCCCGTGATCGCAAAGGCACTCGTCGATATCGCCAAGCGTGAGGGTGCGGATGCAATCGCGCACGGAGCGACGGGCAAGGGCAACGATCAGGTACGCTTCGAGCTGACCGTGAAGGCACTCGCACCGAACCTCCAGATCATCGCCCCATGGCGCGAGTGGGATCTCGATTCCCGTACGGCTGAGATCGCGTATGCAAAAAAGCACGGCATCCCCGTTGCGACGGAGAACAAGACGTACAGCATGGATCGCAACATCTGGCATCTCTCCCATGAGGGCTCTGATCTTGAGGATCCCGCGAACGAGCCGAAGAACTCCATGTTCCTCATCTCCTGTGCGCCGGAGGCTGCGCCGGATGCGCCGGAATACGTCTCCATCTCGTTCGAGAAAGGTATTCCCGTTGCTGTCAACGGAGAGAAACTCGGTGCAGTCGAACTCTTGACGAAACTCAACGAAATCGGTGCGCGAAACGGTGTCGGCATCGTCGACATCTGCGAGAACCGTCTCGTCGGCATGAAGTCGCGTGGTGTCTACGAGAATCCGGGCGGCTCCATCCTCTACTATGCGCATCGCGAGCTCGAATATCTCTGCCTCGACCGTGCAACCTATCACTACAAGGAAGGAATGGCGATCCGCTACGGTGAGCTCGTCTATGACGGCATGTGGTTCTGCCAGCTGCGCGAGGCACTTGCCGCGTTCGTGGACAGCACACAGGAGACCGTAACGGGCGAGGTGCGCCTCAAGCTCTACAAGGGCAATATCATCTCCGCAGGAGCAACGTCGCCGTATTCGCTCTACAGCCAGGAGTTCGTCACGTTCGAGCATGACGATGTCTACAATCAGGCAGATGCAGGCGGCTTCATCAATCTTTTCGGCCTGCCGCTCAAGGTGCGTGCACTCATGCAGGAGGGGCTGAATAAATGAGCGAGAAGCTCTGGGGCGGTCGTTTCTCCAAGACAACCGATGAGATGATCAACGAGTTCCAAGCCTCCATTCAGTTCGATCGTCGGATGTACCGCGAGGATATTGCAGGTTCGCTTGCTCATGCTGCCATGCTGGCAAAGGTTGGCATTCTCTCCGAGGAGGATCGTGCGGCGATTGAGAAGGGGCTGCGTGACATCCTCGCGCAGATCGAGCGCGGAGATTTTGCGTTCAGTGTCGAACTCGAAGACATCCACATGAATATTGAAAAGCGCCTTACAGATGCGATTGGGGAGGCGGGCAGCCGTCTTCATACGGCACGCAGCCGCAACGATCAGGTGGCACTCGATACGCATATGTTTGTGCGGCACGCTGTTGTGGATGTGCTGGCTCGTATCCGGGAACTTCAACACGCGCTTGTCGAATCAGCGACGGCGAACAAGGAGGTCATCATGCCGGGCTACACGCATCTGCAGCGTGCTCAGCCCATCCTCTTTGCTCATCACCTTATGGCATACTTTGGGATGCTCGTGCGTGACTTTGAGCGGTTTCAAGGAGTATATGCGCGGACGGACATCATGCCGCTCGGCGCAGGTGCTCTTGCAGGAACGACACTGCCGATTGATCGAGTCTTTGTCGCGAAGCGGCTGAACTTCGAGCGCATCTATACGAACAGTCTGGATGCGGTCAGCGACCGTGACTATATTCTCGAATTCCTCTCTGCGGCATCCATCCTCATGGTTCATCTCTCACGTCTCTCGGAGGAGATCATCCTCTGGTGCTCGCGCGAATTCTCATTCGTGGAACTGGATGATGCACACTGCACAGGCTCGTCCATGATGCCGCAGAAGAAGAATCCGGATGTCTCCGAACTCGTGCGCGGCAAAACGGGGCGCGTTGTCGGTCATCTCATGGCGATGCTCACAGCGGTGAAGGGCCTCCCGCTCGCCTACAACAAGGACTTGCAGGAGGACAAGGAGGGGCTGTTCGACACCATCGACACGGTGAAGTTCAGCCTTGCCGTTTACGCGCAGCTCATCCGAGGGATGAAGGTGCGTGCGGATGTCATGCGCCATGCCGTCGCGGCGGACTTCTCGAATGCGACCGACCTTGCGGACTATCTTGTGCGTAAGGGGATGCCGTTTCGTCAGGCACACAGCGTTTCGGGACAGGCGGTCGCGCTCTGCATCGAGCGCGGTATCTGGCTCGCAGACCTGCCGCTCGCGGATTATCAAAAACTCTCCGCGCTCTTTGCGGAGGATATTTATGAGGCAATCCGTCCAGAGACTTGCGTCGCATGTCGGAACTCTTACGGAGGTACCTCGTACGAGCAGGTGGAAATGCAGCTGGAGGCAGCGCGTGATCTGATGGCGGAGGAGGCGCGCATCGTCTCTGCATGGGCGCAAAAGCAGGAAATTCTCTGAGAACTTGTCACCAGCGGTTAAAATTTCATTATATCCTAAATAGAAAATAATATATTTCCAATATGTTCAGTGGATAATACAAATATATCTGAAAGGAGGAATTCCGATGAAGAAATATGCAGCTCTGGCTACGGCGATTGCTCTGTCTGTTTCCTCGGCGGCAATGGCGGCTCCGCTCAATCATCTCGGTACGCATGATACGGCTGTCGGTGTCGGCACGAAGGAAGCATACATCGAGCATAAGGCAACGGATGAGATCACGGTCGGTGTGGCACGCAATGACCGTGACGAGTACGGCAATCCGAAGGATGCCTATGTGCAGTACAACGTCTTCGATCAGAACATCCGTCTGCTCGGCGGCTATCGCTGGGGCATGAAGCAGGAAAGCAGGAACAATGTCTTTGCGGGGCTTGGCCTCAGCACACCGACGGTGCTCGGGTTTAATGCGTACGCATCCTACATCGCGGGCAAGGACTTCAACGAGTCCCAAG
>ERZ773043.290-NODE-290-length-29094-cov-6.360171_pt1 | contig 29094 bp, 22 predicted proteins | sample MGYA00580636_ERZ773043 | MGnify/ENA primary metagenome ERZ773043 (study PRJEB29015, sample SAMEA2737992) | human oral metagenome | biome: human oral; feature: human-associated habitat; material: dental | place: China | collected 2065 ...
TGGCGAGGCAAAGAAAGTCAGCGGGGCGCGCTGCCGCTCAGCGCAACGGTATCAAAAAGAGTTCCGTGGGTAAAAATCAGCGCGCAGGCTGTGGCAATTCTTGTTTTTTTAGTTTCAGGACGCCTACCCGCAAGCCCGTGTATTTAGGGCATCTCCGGGAGGTATGCCCTGAAGCCCTTATAAATAGGGCATTTCCGGGCAGGTGCTTTTCCGGCTGGGCAGCAATAGCTGCCCTGTGGGGTATTCGAGCTTTACTCCACCGTCACCGACTTGGCGAGGTTGCGCGGTTTATCCACATCTGTGCCGCGCACCAGCGCGACATGGTAGGCGAGCAGTTGCAGCGGGATCGTATGCAGCAGCGCCGAGAGCTGGCCATAGTGTTCGGGCAGACGCAGGATGTGCAGGCCGTCGGACGCTGACATTTCGCTGTCGGCGTCGGCAAATACGAACAGTTCGCCCCCGCGTGCGCGCACTTCCTGCAAATTGGATTTGAGCTTTTCCAGCAAGGCGTCGTTCGGGGCAACGGCAATCACTGGCATGTCCTGATCGACGAGCGCCAGCGGCCCATGCTTGAGTTCGCCCGCCGGATAGGCTTCGGCATGGATGTACGTAATTTCCTTGAGCTTGAGCGCGCCTTCCATGGCAATCGGGTAATGGCGGCCTCGTCCGAGAAACAGCGCATTCTGTTTCATGGCGAAGCGCTCTGCCCAGACGCGAATGTGGGGTTCAAGCTCAAGCACCTTGCCAACGGCGACGGGTAAATGGCGCAAGGCGCTCAGTCCTTTCCCTTCATCGGCAGGCGTCAGCCAGCCGCGCAGTTTTGCCAGCGTCAGCGTCAGCAGATAAAGCGCAGCCAGCTGCGTCGTAAAGGCTTTGGTCGAGGCGACGCCGATCTCCGGCCCTGCGCGCGTAATGAAGCGCAAGGCATTTTCGCGCACCAGCGAGGATTCCGGCACGTTGCAGATACAGAGCGTATGCCGCATTCCCAGTGATTTGGCATGTTGCAGCGCAGCCAGCGTATCGGCGGTTTCGCCGGACTGGGAAAGGGTCACCACGAGCGTTGCCGGATCGGCGACTGAATCGCGGTAGCGGTATTCGCTGGCGACCTCGACGCTGCACGGCAGGCCGGCAATCGCCTCCAGCCAGTAACGCGCCGTCAAACCAGCATGGTAGCTGGTGCCGCAGGCAAGAATGAGCACCTGACGCGCCGCCCTGAGCACTGGTTCTGCCGATGCGCCGAACAGTCCGGGCTGCACGCTGTACGTGGCGCCCAGCATTTCCAGCGTATTGGACAAGGCGGCGGGCTGCTCGAAAATTTCCTTCTGCATGTAATGACGATACTGGCCCAGCTCCACCGCATCTGCCGACAGTTGCGATTCCGACTCCAGGCGCTTGACAGGCGTCCCGTCAACGCGGGTGATCCGGAAACCGTCGCGGGTTATCTCGGCGCAATCGCCATTTTCCAGATAGACGATACGCCGCGTCACCTGCAACAGGGCGGAAACATCCGATGCGGCATAGTGCCCGTTCTCGCCGATGCCGAGCAGCAACGGCGCGCCGTCACGCGCCATGACGATCCGCCCCGGTTCGCTTTTGCGGAGGATGGCCAAGGCAAAAGCGCCGCGCAGTTGGGCGATTGCGGCGCGTGCGGCAGCAAAGAAATCATCGTGCTTTTTCAGCTCCGAGGCGATCAGATGCGCCACAACCTCGGTATCGGTTTCCGAAACGAATTCGTAACCTTCCGCCCGCAGGCGGGTGCGCAGAGGCTCGTGATTTTCGATGATGCCGTTATGAACGACCGCCAAACCGCCCGATACATGCGGATGTGCGTTGCGCTCGCTCGGGACGCCATGCGTCGCCCAGCGCGTATGGGCAATGCCCGTTTCACCACTGGCGGCGGACTGCTCGGCCTGCGCCGCCAGTTCTGAGACGCGCCCGACGGCGCGCAGACACTGCAAACCGCCCTGACCGATCAACGCCAGCCCAGCCGAGTCATAGCCGCGATACTCAAGTCGCCGCAAGCCTTCCAGCAATACTGATACAACATTGCGATCAGCGACCGCAGCAACGATGCCACACATTTTTACTCCGCATCTCAAACAGAATATTTCAACGTTTCAACGAGCAGAAGGGCAGGCGCGCAGAGCGCTTGCGTTGCCTAATCCGAAGCAGCTGCCCTCTGATCACGCTCATTGCGCCTTCATCACCCTAAAAAAGGGCGAGTCCAGTCAGAAATCATGGATGGGCGCAAGCTTATCACTGTTCCTTACGGGGACGTTTCCAGCCGGGAATCGAAGTCTGCCGGGCGCGCGAAATAGTCAACGCATCGGCTGGAGCATCCTTCGTCAGCGTCGTGCCGGCGCCCAGGGTGGCTCCACGGCCCACCGTTACCGGCGCAACCAGTTGGGTATCCGATCCGATGAAGGCATCGTCCTCAATCACCGTCTGATGTTTATGGGCGCCGTCGTAATTGCAGGTGATCGTCCCCGCGCCGATATTGACGCGCTGGCCGACGCTGGCATCGCCGATATAGGCAAGATGATTGGCCTTGGCGTGCGCTGCAAACGCGCTCTGTTTGACTTCGACGAAATTGCCGATATGGACGTCCTCAGCCAGCGTCGTCCCCGGGCGCAGGCGGGCAAAAGGACCAATACGGCCATGCGCGCCGACGACGGCCTCTTCGATATGCGTAAAAGCGGCCAGATGACTGCCCGCTTCAATGACGGCATCCTTGAGCACGCAGTTGGGCCCCAGCTCAACGCCGTCGCCCAGCGCCACCCGCCCTTCAAAAACGCAATTGACGTCGATGAATACGTCGCGCCCGCAGACAAGCTCGCCGCGCACGTCGATACGCGCCGGGTCGGCCAGGCGCACGCCCTGCGCCATGAGCCGCTCGGCTTGGCGGCGCTGGTAGATACGCTCCAGTTCCGCCAGCTGTGCCTTGTCATTGACGCCAAGCGCTTCCCACGGTGCATCCGGCTGCGCAGTGCGCACCGGCACGCCGTCGGCAATCGCCATGCCCACAATGTCGGTCAGATAATATTCATGCTGCGCGTTGTCGTTCGACAGGCGCTGGAGCCACCCGCCAAGGCAGGCCGTAGGTGCGGCGATCACACCGGTATTGATCTCACGGATAGCGCATTCTGCCGGCGTTACATCCTTCTGCTCGACAATCCGCACGACTTCGCCAGCGGCATTGCGCACGATACGGCCATAGCCGTAGGGATCGGCGGGTTCGACGGTCAGGATCGCGAGCGCATTGTGCGCCTCGCGAACCAGCCGCTGTAGCGTCTCCTTGCGGATCAATGGCCCGTCGCCATTGAGTATCAGCGTCGTTTCCGCCGCAGCCGCCAGATGCGGCAATGCCTGCATGACGGCGTGCCCCGTCCCCAGCTGCGGCGACTGCAAGGCCCAGGAAATATCCGGCGCATCCAGGGCAGTACGCACGGCTTCGCCGCCATACCCATAGACCACGCACAGCGTTTCCGGATGCAGGCTGCGCGCCGTGTCGATGACGTGCGCAACCAGCGCCTTGCCGGCAAGGGGATGCAGCACTTTGGGCAAGTCAGAATGCATCCGCTTTCCCTGCCCGGCCGCCAAAATGACAATATTCATTGTTTCAACTCCACACTCCATGAAGCCGTCGCGGCGCAATGAGCCGCTCTCGGCGTATTTTGCGACCCCCTTACGCCCGCTTCCCAAATATCGGGAGACTGGTAACGAAATTGGCGGCAAAAAACGCCATCAGCAATAAAATTTTTGATTTTCATAGCATAACAGCCTTCTTTCCAGCCGTCGCGCGTCATGCAGAACCGGGGGGAACACCACTGCCGACGGCGGTTTGCTGATTGTTGCGCGCCACACACGGACACGCCCGGATAATACCGACCTATGCCGCCGGAAAAATTTTATCGGGCAACGTTCGATCGATACATTTGATCACCTGATTGGCGACACAGGCCGGCCGGCTATTCTATGAAACAGAAACACCGCATCTGCTGATACGGCCGGCAATTTGGTCGCACACTCGTCTTTTACAAACAGGCCATACGACCCAATCGCCCCCTTGCCGAGGCTTAAACAGGTAGAAATTGGATAGAAATGATACGCAACGGGTTGTTCGGCAAGCGCGATTTCTTCTGCCAAACGGTTTGCCGTGATACGATTTTGTCCTTGTCGAAAGGACTGCTGCGCCGGAACCTTGCGTCCATGATGGTAGAAATGCATGACTGATGACGCGGGGCAGCTTTGATTGTCGTATTTACTGCCCGCGCTCCGTGGTTTTTCTCCCGTTCGCACGATGCATTTTCGGTCGAATTTTCCGGAAGCTTCTTGTGATTTACGCACGATCATAAAAAACCTCCCGTAAGTACCCTGCCGACAATCCAAAATACCTCTGTTTTCATGACATGGAGCTTTAAATGCCACTGACTATTGGCGTGCCGCGCGAAATTTTCCCCGGCGAAAAACGGGTTGCGACTGTTCCCGATGTCGTCGAAAAGCTGATCAAGCTTGGATTCAAGGTTGCGATTGAGTCTGGCGCGGGCGAAGCAGCGAATTTTAATGACGAGACCTATCGCACAGCCGGCGCAGACATTGTCGCCGACGCTGCCCAGCTCTGGGCTGGCGCTGACATCGTTTTCAAGGTACGCGGCCCGACGGCAGAAGAAGTCGCGCTGATGCGCGAAGGCAGTACGCTGATTTCCTTCATCTGGCCCGCCCAGAATCCGGAACTCATGGAGCAACTGGCTGCCCGGAAAGCGACCGTTCTGGCCATCGACTCTCTGCCTCGCCAGCTTTCCCGCGCCCAGAAAATGGATGCATTGACTTCGATGGCCGGCATCAGCGGCTACCGGGCCGTCATTGAAGCGGCAAATGCTTTTGGCCGCTTTTTTAATGGCCAGATTACGGCCGCCGGCAAGGTGCCTCCCGCCAAAGTGTTCATTGCCGGGGCGGGTGTCGCCGGCTTGGCGGCGATCGGCACGGCGGCCAACCTGGGCGCCATCGTGCGCGCCAACGATACGCGCGCCGAAGTCGCCGACCAAGTCAAGTCGCTGGGGGGTGAATTCGTCAAGGTAGATTACGAAGAAGACGGCTCTGGCGGCGGCGGTTACGCCAAGGTGATGAGCGAAGGCTTCCAGCAGGCGCAGCGCAAGATGTATGCCCAGCAAGCCAAGGAAGCAGACATCATCATCACGACCGCGCTGATTCCCGGCAAGCCCGCGCCCAAACTGATCACCGAAGATATGGTGAAAAGTATGAAACCGGGCAGCGTCATCGTCGATATGGCAGGCGAACAGGGCGGCAACTGCGAGCTGACCGAGCCGGGCAAGGCCATCGTGAAATATGGCGTCACGATCATCGGTTATACGGATCTACCCAGCCGTCTGTCGAAACAGTCTTCGACACTGTACGCCACCAATCTGTTGCGCCTGACCGAAGAGTTGTGCAAGACCAAGGACGGCACCCTGAACGTTAATATGGAAGATGATGCCATTCGCGGCTTGACCGTTATCAAGAATGGCGAGATCACCTGGCCGCCCCCTCCGCTGAAACTTCCCGCGCCGCCGCCCGCCAAGCCTGCGGCCGCAACCCCTGCGCCTACCGCGAAAAAAGGGCATGGACACGGCGCCAGTGGAGAGCCGATGCCGGCCAGTACGCTAGCCATCATCGGCGGCATCATTGCCGTGCTCTTCGTCTTGGTCGGCCTGACGGCACCGCCCGCCTTCTTGTCGCACTTTACCGTGTTCGTGTTGGCCTGTTTCGTAGGCTATATGGTGGTTTGGAATGTCACACCTTCACTCCATACGCCGTTGATGAGCGTCACCAACGCCATCAGCAGCATCATCGCCATCGGCGCGCTGGTGCAAATTGCGCCGCCGCTTACCGACATTCCCGCCGATATCATTGCCGGCCGTTCCGTAGACTGGATTCGCTGTTTTGCCATCGGCGGCATCGTGCTGGCGACGATCAACATGTTTGGCGGCTTTGCGGTCACACAGCGCATGCTGCAAATGTTCCGCAAATAAGAAAAGGGAGAAAAACTCATGCCTACCAGTTTGGCTACTGTTGCCTACATCGGAGCCACCATCCTTTTCATTCTTTGCCTTGGCGGGCTGTCGAACCAGGAAACCGCGCGACGCGGCAACCTGTACGGCGTCATCGGCATGGCAATTGCCGTCATCGCCACGGTATTTGGGCCGCGCGTCCTAAGCGCCGGGCTGCCGTGGATCATCGGTTGCATGGTCGTCGGCGGTGCAATCGGGCTGTATCTGGCACGCGTCGTCCAGATGACGCAGATGCCCGAGCTGGTCGCTTTCATGCATAGCATGGTCGGCCTGGCGGCGATGTTCATCGGTTATGCAAGCTTTATCGACCCGGCCGCCTCGGTCGGCCTTTCGCCCGCAGAGCAAACCGTGCACGAGGTTGAAATGTACGTGGGCGTTCTGATCGGCGCGGTAACTTTTTCCGGATCGGTCGTTGCCTTCGGCAAACTGTCCGGCCGCATTGGCGGGAAACCGTTTTTGCTGCCCGGCCGCCATTTGATCAATCTTATCGGCCTGCTCGTCGTCATCTGGTATGGTCGCGAGTTCCTCAACGCGCAGAGCGTTGCCGAAGGCATTACGCCAATGGTCATCATGACGGTTATTTCGCTGCTTTTTGGCGTGCATATGGTTATGGCCATCGGCGGCGCCGACATGCCTGTCGTTGTTTCAATGCTCAATAGCTACTCAGGCTGGGCGGCGGCAGCTACCGGTTTCATGTTGTCCAACGACCTTCTGATCGTCACCGGTGCGCTGGTTGGTTCGAGCGGCGCCATTTTGTCGTACATCATGTGTAATGCCATGAACCGCAACTTCCTCAGCGTCATCAGCGGCGGCTTCGGTTCGGGCGGCAATGCGTCCAAACCGGCATCGGGCGGCGACGCGGCGCCAGCAGGGGAAACGACGCCGATCTCGGCCGCGGAAACTGCCGAGCTTCTGAGCGAAGCCAAGAATGTCATCATCGTTCCCGGTTACGGCATGGCCGTTGCTCAGGCACAGCATAGCGTCTATGAAATTACGCGCGTCCTGCGCGAGCGTGGCGTCAATGTCCGCTTCGGCATCCACCCGGTGGCGGGACGGATGCCTGGCCACATGAATGTTCTGCTCGCCGAAGCCAAGGTTCCCTACGATATCGTGCTTGAAATGGACGAGATCAATGACGACTTTGCCGACACGGATGTCGCCATCGTGATTGGCGCCAACGATATCGTCAATCCGGCTGCGCAAGAAAATCCGAACAGCCCGATCGCGGGTATGCCGATTCTCGAAGTATGGAAAGCCAAGACATCGATTGTCATGAAGCGCAGTATGGCTTCCGGCTATGCCGGTGTCGATAACCCACTGTTCTACAAAGAGAATAACAGGATGCTTTTTGGCGATGCCAAGAAAATGCTGGACGAGGTACTTAATACGCTCAACGCATCCAAATAAAATGCCGTCTGCCTGCGGTAGACACCTCGAAGACAATCGAACCGAGGGCTTCCATCTTTCATGGAAGCCTTTGTTTTATGGCATTTCGGAGGAGACGCCCGGAAGCCCTTTATCCACAGGCATTCCAGAGGACATGCCCGCAAATGCCCTATCCACGCGGGTTCTGGAGCGCCCCAAAAGCCTCTCGCCCTTTGGGAAAAGGATTTAGGGAAGGGCAAATCGGTAAAAAGAGCGTCAAGGGCAAAAAAGTAGAAAAAGTGCCGGGCGCAAAGCCAAACCCCACCTGAAATAAAGAAACCACGCCTTCGGCTTGCTGCGCTCTTCGCCCCTGCGGAGCATCTGCCTCACAGTGGGAGAATTAAAAAACCCATCGACCGCCTATGCTATCGCTCCGTTAGGCCCTCCCTAAAGAGGATGCCCGAAAGCCCCCGTATTTGGAGCATTTCAGGGAAGGGTTCCTGCAAGTCCTTTATTTATGGGCATCTCAGAGGGGATGCTCTGAAACTCTTGTAAACAGAGCATCTCCGAGCACCTGCCCGCCAGCCCTTTATTTATAAGGGTTCCAGAGTACCCTGCCCTGAGATCCTTTATCCATGCGAATTTCAGAGAGGCATGCCCGCAAATGCCCTATCCACGCGGAGTTCAGGGCGCCTAGTTTCTGACAAGGGGAGTGAGGCCACCTGCCGTGCAAACCCCTTGCCAAGGACACCGCCGCGACACAATGTACGAGTGGCTAAGAGCGTGCGCAGATTGCGTTGCTAATTTCCGTCGGCGTCGCCGTATCAACGACAAGCGCCTCACCCAGCTGTTTGAGCAGCACCAACCGCATTTTGCCGGCTTGTACTTTTTTGTCGCGCTGCATCAGTTCAAGGTAGCGGTTCACCGGCATGGCCGGGCCACGCACGGGCAGGCCAACGCGCATAAATAATTGTTCGATGCGCATCACATCGGCACGCGCCAGCCAGCCCAGGTCGGCCGAAAGCTCGGCTGCCATCAATATACCGGCGGCAACCGCTTCTCCATGCAACCATGCACCGTAGCCCAGCCCTGTTTCGATGGCATGGCCGAAGGTATGGCCTAGATTAAGCAAGGCGCGTTCGCCATGTTCCTGTTCATCGTTGGCCACAATCTCGGCCTTGTGTTGACACGAGCGATAAATGGCATATTCGAGTGCGGCAGAATCCTTGTTCAACAGGGCATCTAGATGCGTTTCCAGCCAGTCCAGAAACGCCATATCCCGAATCAGCGCGTACTTGATGACTTCCGCCAGTCCCGCGCGCAATTCACGATCCGGTAAGGTTTTCAGCACATCCGTATCCGCCAATACCAGGTGAGGTTGATAAAACGCACCAATCATGTTTTTGCCCAGGGGATGATTGATTGCCGTCTTACCCCCCACGGAAGAATCCACCTGCGCCAGCAGCGTCGTTGGAATTTGGATAAACGGGATGCCACGCTGATAACACGCAGCGGCAAATCCTGTCATATCACCCACCACGCCACCGCCCAGTGCGATCAGGGTAGTCGAACGCTCACAACGCCCTGCCAGCAAAGCGTCGAAAATCATATTCAGCATTTCCCAGTTCTTATAGATCTCGCCATCCGGCAGAATCGTTTCCGCTGACACGGTAATACCCAGACGTTCCATCAAAGTGCGCAGCGTTGGCAAATACAGCGGCGCAACTGTGACATTACTGACGATAGCCACCCGATGTACCGACTGAAAATATCCGGATAGCAGCCGCTTACTGCCCAGCAGACCCGCACCGATCAAAATCGAATAGGTGCGCGCGCCAAGCGCCACATTTAGCGATTCCATCGTTCGCTGACCTCCTTAACGAGTAACTGAACCACAGAACGTATATTTCCCCGTCTTTCATTGACCACAAAATCGGCGACTTCCTGGTAAAGCGGATGGCGGCTCACAAACAATTCCTGTAATTTCTGCAAGGGATCTTTTACCTTTAGTAGCGGACGGTTTTTATCATTGCGCGTACGTTCCCATAAGACATGCGGCGGTGCATTCAGATAAACGACAAAGCCATTTTTCTGGAGATTTTTCCGGTTTTCTTCATGCAAGATTACCCCTCCGCCTGTCGCTAGGACATACCCATTCAGTGCCGTTAAATCTTTGATTATCCGTGCCTCGCGTTTGCGAAACCCTTCTTCACCTTCAATTTCGAATATCGTTGAAATATTTACACCTGTACGACTTTCGATCTCTCGATCAGAATCCACGAAGTCCAGCCCCAGACGACGAGATAACATACGGCCAACCGTCGTCTTACCTGCGCCCATCAATCCAACCAGAAAAATATTCTTTGTTTCGTACTTTTTTTCCATAAAAGCATTTTACCGCATGCTTTTTCTGCTTTTTTAGGGCATAAAAAACCGGCCTTGCGGCCGGTTTTTTGCTTTAAGAGTTGGTCAGCGAATAGACAGCCCTTCCGCCATAATTCTCGGTGTAATAAATACCAGCAATTCTGTTTTGTCGTCGATCCATTCTCGGTTCTTAAACAGCCAACCGATGTAGGGCAAATCTCCCAAGAGTGGAATACGGTTGGTATTGCTGCTCGTGGTTTGCGTATAAATACCGCCAATTACCACCGTCCCGCCGTTATCCACCAAAACTTCCGTCTTGACGTGCTTGGTGTCAATAGCCACACCTGAACCGGTTGAAAGCGAGGTATTCGGCGTATCTTTGTTGATATCCAGAATCATGGCTACCTTGCCATCAGGCGTAATCTGTGGCTTAACTTTCAGCGACAGGTTTGCCTTCTTGAAAGATACACTCGTAGCACCAGAACTACTCGCTTCCTGATAAGGAATTTCCACGCCCTGTTCAATCAGCGCTTCGTTCTGGTTTGAGGTCATCACACGCGGGCTGGAAATAATCTTACCTTTGCCATCCGCTTCCAGCGCCGAGATTTCGGCAGTAATAAACCGCGACATACCTCTATTAAATAGCGTCAGCGCATAGCTACCTGCATTGGAGGCACGCGGCGTTGCTGGCAAGTTAACAGAACCTTTGTGCCCAGTGTAATTATTTGCGATAAACGCCTTGTCAGTTGGCTTAAACGTATAAGTAAGGTTACCAGTATTTGAATCTTTCTTCGTTTCCAGTTCCACTGCGCCCATAGACAGGCGAATTCCCAAGTTTTTGGCAAAAGAGTCACCCGCTTCGACAATACGCGCTTCGATCATCACCTGACGCAGAGGAATATCGATCTGAGCAAGCATCGTACGAATATCTTCAATTCGTTTCTGCGTATCCTTGATGATCATGATGTTTGAGCGGCTATCCAGCAACACGCTACCTCGCTTCGAAAGCATGCTTTGCTTGGGATCAATCATCAGTTTGCGCAACTCTTCGCCCTTAACATAATTCATCGTGAAAGTTTCGGTGACAAGTGGCTCCAAGTCATCAAGCTGCGCTCTCGCCTCATAAGCGAGTTTTTCTTTGGCAGCAAACTCTTCACGCGGCGCAACCAGAATGACATTCCCGTTCTTGCGCATATCAAGATCTTTTTGCTTCAAGATGATATCCAGCGCCTGATCCCAGGGAACATCTTTCAGAATCAGCGTAATCGATCCGCTCACAGAATCGCTTACCACAATATTCATTCCAGTGAATTCACCAATTACCTGCAACAGACGGCGAACTTCGACATTCTGGAAGTTTAATGAAAGTTTTTCACCCTGATAGCCGCCGCGAGTCCCTTGAACCAATTTGGTCGGGTCAACGATAACTTTTCTAACCTCAATCACAAACTGGCCATCGCTTTGATAAGCATTGTGTTCCCATAATCCGTGCGAGTTAATCTTGATTCGCGCATTAGCACCATCCTGAAGCGTGTCAACCGAAACGACAGGTGTTGCAAAATCGGTAACATCCAGACGCTTACGTAGTGAATCCGGCACATTAGTTTTCAGGAAAATAGCGGAAAGTTCCTTTCCATGCTGGCGAATATCAATCCCGGCATTAGGATCGCTAAGATTTACAATAATTCTACCTTCGCCATCCTTTCCGCGGCGAAATGCGATATCACGAATAATATTTGAAGTCAGCAATGACGGCGCCTGAGAAAAATGCTCAACCTTCGAGATAACGCCACTCGTCGATTCGTTACCAGGATTGGGCGTCAAGCTCACGATCAGATTATTGCCATCCAAATGGCTTTCATACGCCGCCATCTTCAGCAGGTTCAGAACGACGCGCGTTTTTCCAGCGGCCTGGGCAATATTGACACTACGCAAATCACCTTCCTTATAGGTCTGCGAGTTTTTTCCCAAACCATTGGTTGTATTCAACAGATCAAACGCAATCCGCGCGGGATTTGCCACACTAAAATTTGGTGGAACCGCCGTTAGTGCATCCCTGAAAGTCATTCTGACATTTAGCGTCGCACCTTGCTGCGCAACCGCAATCGATTCAAGCGAATTAGGTGGTGCATCTTGTGCGTGCACCGGAATGGCCATAAACAGGGTTGCAACCAGGCCAAGAAAATACCGTTTGATTTGATTCACTTTCCACCCTCCTGTTCTTGCAGCTGCAACGAACTGTCTCTTTCAGTCCAGTCGCCAACCGGATCTTGTACCAGTTCTTTCAATAAAACTTCGGTCTCGTTGATTTGTGTAATCACGCCAAAGTCTTGCCCCATGTAATTTCCCGTCCTTACCTGATACAGCGCATCATCAACCTGAATCAAAGCATAGGTTTTCTTTTTCTTCGTCATGAAGCCTACATATTTCAGCGACTCCAAAGGATAGGCTTCCAGCGGTTCTTTCGGACGATCCATATCCGGACGCAGTCCCCCTCCCTCTTTTTTCTTTTCTGCACCAATTATTTTTCCAGGTTTGAAAGGATCAAGAAGGTTGCCCACATCGTAGGGCACAGGTTCATAGGGTTTAACCTGCGGCAAAGGCGGCACTTTCCCTCGGAGATCTTTTGAGGCATCAGCCATCCAGGCGCGCAAATCGCTATGCTCTTCACTGGCGCAGCCGGCCAGAATTACCGCTATGACTGCAACAAGGATATGTTTCATTTTTTCCCGCCCTTGGCAGCTTGAGCCGCTTTTTTATTTGCGGCAATTTCTTCTTCATCAAGATAACGGAACGTCCGTGCAACTGTATCCATTACCAGACTATCGTCCTTGGCTTGTTTATTCACACCAATTGAAATATTGCTCAACGCCACGATTCTTGACAAGGCGGCGATGTCGCCAGCAAATGCTCCAAAATCATGGTACCCCCCCGTCAGGCGCACGCTAATCGGCAATTCCGCATAGAAATCCTTGACGATTTCGGCATTCGGCTTAAACAGCTCAAACTGAAGTCCGCGCCCCATTCCTGACTGGTTGATTTCAACCAAAAGCGATTCCACTTCCGCCTTGCTAGGCAGCTGTTTGAGGAGAGCCCCAAATGAACGATCAATCTCATTGAGTTGTTGTGTGTAAAGATCCAGATTCACTGCTTGGCCTTTTTTTGCAATGAATTCATTTTTGAGTTTTAACTCCTCTTGCTGGCGCTGATCCAATTCTTCCAGCTGATCTTTCCACAAAAACCACCATCCCCCCAGCAAAATAAAACACAGCACGCCAACTAGAACAGCAATTCGTGGAGCCGCAGGCCACGCGCCGACATCCTGATTCAAATTACGAAAGTCATCAGTAATTGATTGAAAATCAATCTTTTGGGAAGTAAGAGAACTCATTTTACCCCCTCATCCTGTTTATCCTGTTGTGGCTGTTCCCGCTTCATTGACAATTCCAACGTAAACTCATTCAGCCGCCGCTTATCTACCGTTGAAGCCTTAATCTCGATCAGCTGGGGATTCGTCAGCCATGGTGACGCCTCAACATTTCGCATCAACGTCGAAACGCGGGCATTCGATTGCGTAAAGCCATTGAGTGTAACTTTTTCACCGACCTGTTTGAGCGAGCGGATATACACACCTTCTGGCATCTGCTTTGTTAACTCACTCAATAAATGGACAGCATCCGCACGATCTTGCTGTAATGACTCAATAATCTGTTTACGCGCAAGCAATGCCTGTATCTGTTCTTTGAGGCGTTTGATTTGTTCGATTTCTTTATCAAGAACCGCAATTTCTTTTTTCAGGAATTCATTCCTGCTTTCCTGTGCAGAGATATAACCATTGATAATGGTATACCCCAAAAACACCATCAAACATGCCAAAATCCCAACCAGACCAAGCGACACATAAAACTGTTGCCGTTTGGCTTTGCGCTTCTCTTCCCGATGAGGAAGTAAGTTGATGCGTATCATTCGTCAAACCTCCGAAGCGCGAGGCCGCAAGCCGTTACTAACGATGATGCATCCGCCAGCAAACGCTTGTTGGAAACCTTGCCAGAAAAAGTCATGCCGGCAAATGGGTTAGCCACACGCGTATCTGCCTGGGTACGTGCAGCCACCGCTTTTTCTGCGTCAGGCAAAGCCGCACAACCGCCAGATAACACAATATAATCGACTTTGGAAAATTGGGTTGAAGTAAAGAAAAACTGCAGCGCCCGAGAAACTTCAAGTGCCATATTTTCGACAAATGGACGAAGTAATTCGGTTTCGTAATTTTCCGGAAGGTTATTGCGCCGCTTTTCTGCCTCAGCCTCCTCAAATGCCATTCCAAACAGACGGGCAATATCCTGAGTCAATTGGTTGCCGCCAAAAGCCTGCTCTCTAGCATAAAGTTGCTGCCCATCTTTTAAGACCATCAGATTCGTCGTATTGGCACCAATATCCGCCACAGCAATAACACACCCCTTGCCACCGCCAGGCAGCTGTTGTTCAATCAAATCCAGCGCAGAAAGAACGGCATAAGATTCAACATCCATCACGGCGGTTTTTAATCCGGCCGCCTCAACTACCGCCACACGATCCTCAACCTTCTCCTTGCGCGAAGCAGCGATCAACACTTCGACTTCATCTGGTGACGACGGCGCAACCCCCAACACTTGAAAGTCTAAATTCACCTCTTCAAGTGCAAAGGGGATATATTGACTAGCCTCAGATTCCACTTGTACTTCAAGCTCATCTTCGCGCATTCCGGCCGGCACAATAATTTTTTTAGTGATTACGTGTGATGGAGGCAGCGCGACGGCTACAAAACGTGTCGAGGAGCCCAGACGCTTCCAGGCCAATCGCACAGTATCTGCAGTCGCCTCAAGGTTGACGATATTGCCGTCGGCAACTGCATCTCTTGGCAACATCTCAATTGCATAACGCTCGACGCGATAGCCTTTCTTGCCGTCAAGCGACAACTCGACCATCTTGATTGCAGACGAGCTAATATCCAGCCCGATGAGGGATCGGGACTGCGAACCTAAAAATGGCAGACCGAGTTGCAAGATTTTACTCCTTGCTAGAAAAACCCTTGGATAATTTATAGTTAGATTGTTTATCGATAATCTGCTTTAGATGCTAACAGCAAGCTTTAAGATATGTAAAGCGAATTTTATGAAAAAAACACAAATCGTCGCTTTGTCGCCACACCCCTAACCACTGATGATATCGGCAAGCATCTTATTTATAATATGAGAGATGGTACCTTTTAACTTTTCGGACAAAACTTTACCCAGCGTTTCCCGCTGGGTACTTTATGGTTTCATGGTCGTCATCGGCGCCATTGCCGTCGTTGCAGGCATGGTTGCCGTCGTTTTGGCGCTCACCTACCCCAACTTACCCTCGCTGGATATTCTCACCGACTATCAGCCCAAAATTCCTTTGCGCGTCTACTCAGCTGACGATCATCTAATCGGCGAATTTGGTGAAGAACGGCGGGCTTTCGTGCATATCGGAGACATTCCTGAGGTCATGAAACAAGCGATCCTGGCGGCCGAAGACGACCGTTTTTATCAGCATGGTGGCATCGACGCCACGGGGGTACTACGCGCGATCATCCAGAATATTCTGGGCGGCGCTAAAAAGCAGGGGGCATCGACCATCACGCAACAGGTTGCCCGTAATTTCTACCTGTCGCCTGAGAAAACTTACCTCCGCAAAATCTACGAAGCGTTACTCGCCTTCAAAATCGAAGCCAATCTCAGCAAAGATCAGATTTTCGAGCTATACATCAACCAGATTTTTCTCGGGCACCGTGCCTATGGTTTTGCTGCTGCCTCACAGATTTATTACGGTAAACCGCTCAAGGAAATCACCACGGCTGAAGCTGCCATGCTCGCCGGGCTTCCGAAAGCGCCGTCGGCTTTCAACCCGATTGTCAACCCGCAGCGTGCCCGCCTTCGACAGCAATATGTACTACGCCGCATGCGCGAACTTGGCTTCATTACCGATCAGCAACACAAAGAAGCACTCGACCAAACACTGGTCATCAAGCGTGAGCCCAGCGGTTTCTCCATGCATGCTGAATACGTTGCGGAAATGGCGCGCCAGATGGTCGTCGAACAGTTTCCGGACGGCGTCTATCAGCACGGCCTAAAGGTCTATACGACAATTCGTAAAGAAGACCAGGATGCGGCCTACGACAGTCTACGCAAAGGCGTACTCGACTACGACCGGCGCCACGGCTATCGCGGCGCCGAAGCCTACGTGGACTTGAGCGAAATCAAATCTGACCAGGATGAAACCTTGGACGAGCTTCTGCAGGACTTTGAAGATTCGCCCGACCTGCATCCGGCAATCGTGCTCGAAGCCAGCACCAAACAAATTCGCGCCTACCGACACGGTGGCGAGATCGTCACCCTGGCGGGCAATGAACTCAGACCAGCGCTCAGAATGCTCGACAGCAAAGCGCCGGCGAACAAACGCCTGCGGCGCGGCGCCGTTATCCGCCTGCAATCGGACAACAAAAATAAATGGCGCATCACGCAAATGCCGGATGTTGAGGCTGCCTTCATTGCCGCAGACCCGCGGACCGGCGCCATTCGCGCACTGGTTGGTGGCTTTGACTTCAACCGCAACAAGTTCAACCATGCCACCCAGGCATGGCGACAACCAGGATCGAGTTTCAAGCCGTTTATTTATTCCGGCTCGCTTGAAAAAGGTTTTACGGCCGCCTCGGTCATCGACGACAGCCCAATCAGTATTCCCGCCTCCGTAACCGGTAGCCAGGCCTGGGAACCGAAAAACTACGATGGCCGTTATGATGGGCCGATGCGTATGCGTACAGCGCTCGCCCGATCCAAGAATATGGTGTCGATCCGCCTGCTGCAAGCCAGTGGGGTCAATTTCATCCAGGATTACGTGACCCGTTTCGGCTTTGAGTCCAGCAAACATCCGCCTTATCTCACCATGGCGCTTGGCGCAGGCTCGGTGACACCTTGGCAAATGGTCACAGCTTACTCGGTATTCGCCAATGGCGGCCACCGCATCCAGCCGTATATCGTCAGCGAAATCCGCGATGCCAGGGACCAGGTCATAGCGCAGGCGCGGCCTGTCAAGGCCGCTGATGCGCCGCTGGTCATCGATCCACGCAACGCCTATATCATGGATAGCATGATGCGCGACGTGACTATTTACGGCACTGCTGGCCGCGCCGCAGCAACACTCAAACGGCGTGATCTGGCAGGCAAAACAGGCACGACAAACGATCACGTCGATGCCTGGTTCTGCGGGTATCAGCGCACCATCGTCGGCTGTTCCTGGATCGGCTTCGATCAGCCCAAAAATATGGGGCGAGGAGAGACCGGCGGTACGACGGCGCTCCCTATCTGGATCGGCTACATGAAAACAGCGCTTAAAAATGTTCCGCAGACTTTCCTGCCGCAACCGCCAGGATTAGTTTCCGTTGAAACACCGTGGTCAAGCCGGGAATTTTTCTATAAGGAAAACGTGCCCGATCTCACACCACCCGAGCCTGAACCTGACAGTCCTGTAGAAGAAGATACGCAGAACGACCCTATTTACGATCACCTGCAGCAGTTCCACTGACCACTACACAGAACCACACAAACACGCGACAAAACGGTTATGCCGAATTAGGCAATTTGCTGTTTGCACGCTTCAGGCCAGATTGACACTCTCACCTGCCTGCGCAGACGCCAGCTGGGCAAGCGAACTCATTAGCTCCGTCCCATCTCGGTTATCACGCCACGCCGCCCCATCCCAGCGAAAGTGATAACCACCAGAACGCGCCGCCACCCACAACTCTTGGGCTGCCAAGTGGCGGTTCACCACAATTTTGCTGTTATCGGCAAACTCGATCTCAATGATACCGTCCCCCACCCAAGCGTAATCAAGGTCAGCCCCACTTGCCTCCAATGCTGATTCGATTCGCGCCAAGGCAATATCGGCCAACGCATTAAATTCTGCTTCAGTCATCCTATGCTACCATCCAGGTTCTGATTAATTCCGCTTGATACCCATGTTTCCAAAACCTGCGCATACTTCGCATGCGCATTTTCCCGCACGGCGCTCACTAAGGATTTCTCGGTGTTTCTCACTTCTTCTGCCCGTGATTGCCGTCGCCTGCGGCGTCAGCGCCTGCGGTACGCGAGGCCCGCTGACACTCCCGCCCCTGCCGGCACAAAAGGCCGCACCCCCTGCACCAACACCGACAAATACTAACACCAATACCCCACAGGACGCTTCCCGATGAGTGCCTTCACGCTGAAAAACGGCCAGCTATACGCCGAATCTGTCGCCCTGTCCGATATTGCCGCCCGCTTTGGCACACCCTGCTATGTCTACTCACGCACAGCGCTGGAAACAGCACTTGACGAATATCTGCAAGAATTAATGGGCGTCGATGCACTTGTCTGTTTCGCCGCCAAGGCCAACGCCAATCTCGCTATTCTTGATGTTTTTTCCCGTCTCGGTGCGGGCTTCGACATTGTTTCAGGTGGCGAACTCAAACGGGTTCTGGCAGCCGGTGGCGACTCGAAGAAGGTGGTCTTTTCCGGCGTCGGCAAGTCGCGCGAAGAAATGAAGCTGGCGCTCGAACACAATATTTTTTGTTTCAACGTCGAATCAGCACCCGAACTTGAGCGTCTTAATGAAGTCGCTGGTGTGCTGGGCAAAAAAGCGCCCATCAGCTTGCGTGTCAATCCCAACGTCGATCCCAAAACGCATCCGTATATCTCTACCGGCCTCAAGAAGAACAAGTTTGGTGTGGCCTATGATGATGCGCTTTCCCTTTACCAGCACGCAGTGACATTGCCGAATCTTGAAATCACTGGCATCGATTGCCATATCGGCTCGCAACTGCTCGATCCTTCGCCGTTCGCCGAAGCGCTCGACAAAATTCTGATACTCGTCGACCAGCTTGCCTCTAACGGCATCCAACTGCGCCACATCGACTTAGGCGGCGGCCTCGGTATCCGCTACAAGGATGAGCAGGAACCAACTGTCGAAAGCTATCTGCAGCCTCTACTGGCAAAGCTCAAAGGACACGGTCTAAAAATCATCCTGGAGCCTGGTCGCCGCCTGGTCGGCAATGCCGGCGTTTTGCTCACCAAAATTGAATATCTCAAGCCCGGCGAGGCAAAAAATTTCGCCATTGTCGACGCCGCCATGAATGACCTTGCCCGGCCAGCGCTCTACGACGCCTGGCATGAAATCGTTCCGGTTCAACCACGCCATGATGCACCACGCACATGGGAAATTGTCGGCCCCATCTGCGAAACGGGCGATTTTATTGGTCATGACCGTTCTCTTGCGCTGAAAGCCGGCGATCTACTTGCTGTTCTTTCGGCGGGCGCATACGGCATGACCATGAGTTCAAACTACAATTCGCGCCCGCGCGCCGCTGAGGTTATGGTTGATGGCAGCATCGTGCATCTGATTCGTCACCGTGAAACCGAGGAAGCACTGTACGCCCTGGAGTCCCGGCTTCCCTGACATTTTTTCCGTCCTTCGCCGGCCATACCTAAACAATGGCTACGGATTAATCACTGACTACCCTTTAAGCTGCTAAACGACTGTCTGCCACATCCATCTTGGATACGGCACGTAGTCTTGTGCAGATCATTCCTGTCAATCTGCCGATCAATAAACGCCCTCCGCACCTACTTAGCTACTAGTGCCCAAGAATATTCTGATATTCCGCTGCCGCACCACAACAGGGCAGGTCGTTATCGCTTGAGGCACATGACGGCAGGGCTTGTGGCTTTCCACATTTTGTATCGCATCTCCTTGTCCGACCACAAGCGATACAGTAGGATTAATCGTTACAGGCGCGTTTTGATAGTCTGTAATGCCGTATTGATTCTGCGCTTTGGTATCACCGCGCTTTTGTCCGATACGGCGGATTGCATCTCAAGTTGAAAACGAAAAGTTTTCATTTCCTGAAAGGTAAAGTCATGTCCAATGATAAATTTTCCGATTCGTCCAATCTGGACGCCTGGCAAAAAGCAGCAACCAAATCCGCCCCAGGCGGCGATGTTGCCAAACTGAACTGGGTCACTTCCGAAGGTATCGTCGTCAAGCCACTCTATACGAAAGCGGACGTCGCCAACCTGCCTTACTCGGATACCTTGCCCGGCCTGCCCCCCTACATCCGTGGCCCGCAGGCCACCATGTATGCCGTGCGTCCATGGACCATCCGCCAATACGCCGGTTTCTCGACCGCGGAAGCCTCCAATGCGTTTTACCGCAAGGCACTGGCTGCCGGTGGTCAGGGCGTTTCGGTTGCCTTCGACCTGGCAACGCACCGCGGCTATGACTCCGACAATGCTCGCGTTGTCGGTGACGTCGGTAAAGCTGGCGTAGCCGTTGATTCCGTTGAAGACATGAAGATCCTGTTCAACGGCATTCCGCTCGACAAGATCTCCGTCTCGATGACCATGAACGGTGCGGTACTCCCGGTACTGGCCGGCTACGTCGTTGCTGCCGAAGAACAAGGCGTCAAGCAAGAGCAACTGACCGGCACGATCCAAAATGACATCCTCAAAGAGTTCATGGTGCGGAATACCTACATCTATCCGCCCAAGCCCTCAATGAAGATCATCTCGGACATCTTCGCCTATACCTCGAAGAACATGCCGAAGTTCAACTCGATCTCGATCTCCGGCTACCATATCTCCGAAGCAGGTGCTAACCAAGCGCTTGAACTGGCCTTTACGCTTGCCGATGGTAAAGAATACGTGCAAACCGGCATCAACGCGGGGATGGACGTCGACGTTTTCGCAGGTCGTCTGTCCTTCTTCTGGGCCGTCGGCATGAATTTCTATCTGGAAATTGCCAAAATGCGCGCCGCGCGTCTGCTGTGGCACCGCATCATGAGCGGTTTCGGCGCCAAGAACGCCAAGTCCATGATGCTGCGTACACACAGCCAGACTTCTGGCTGGTCGCTGACCGAACAGGATCCGTACAACAACGTGATCCGTACCACCATCGAAGCGATGGCGGCGGTATTTGGCGGCACGCAGTCCCTGCACACCAATGCGCTCGACGAAGCGATCGCCCTGCCGACGGAATTCTCGGCACGCATCGCGCGTAACACGCAAATCATCATTCAGGAAGAAACCCACATCTGCAATGTCGTCGATCCGTGGGCCGGTTCCTACATGATGGAAAAACTGACCCAGGACATGGCAGACAAGGCTTGGGCCATCATCGAGCAGATCGACAAGATGGGCGGCATGGTCAAGGCGGTCGAATCGGGCTGGGCGAAGATGGAAGTCGAAAAGTGCGCAGCCGAAACCCAGGCGCTGATCGATTCCGGCAAAAAAGTCATTGTCGGCGTCAACAAGTACAAGCTGGCCAAGGAAGCCGAAATCGAAATTCTCGATATCGACAACTTTGCCGTGCGCGAATCGCAGATTACTCGCCTCAAGAAGATTCGCGAAACCCGCGACAACACTGCAGTCAACGCAGCACTTGCGGCGCTTACCAAGTGTGCTGAAACCGGTGAAGGCAACCTGCTCGACCTGACGATCAAGGCCATGCGCCTGCGCGCCACGGTCGGTGAAGTCTCGGATGCGCTGGAAAAGGTCTTCGGCCGTTACCGCGCCAACAATCAAACCATCTCTGGCGTTTACGGAGGCATCGTGGCTGGCGAAAGTGATTGGGAAAGTATCAAGGCGGATATCGAGAAATTTGCTGCCAAGGAAGGCCGTCGTCCGCGTATCATGGTCGCCAAGCTCGGTCAGGACGGTCACGACCGTGGGGCGAAGGTGGTTGCTACCGCCTATGCTGACCTTGGTTTTGACGTTGATGTCGGTCCGCTGTTCCAGACACCGGAAGAAGCTGCCCGCCTGGCTATTGAAAACGACGTGCACGCCGTTGCCTGCTCGTCACTGGCTGCCGGCCACAAGACACTAGTCCCGCAACTTGTTAAGGCGCTGAAGGATCAAGGTGCTGACGATATCGTGGTCTTTGCTGGCGGCGTTATCCCGGTACAAGACTACGATGCGCTGTATGCTGGCGGCGCTAAGGCCGTATTTGGTCCTGGTACCCGTATTGAAGACTCCGCCCGCAAGGTGCTGGAAGAAATCATTAAGGCCAACAGCAAGTAATTTTGTTTTATCTGGCCAAACTCCGGGGGTCTCCGCCGGAGTTTGGCTTTTTTTCTTTTTGACGGCAAGGCGTTCAGTTGCCGCCAAAACTAAAAAACAGTACTAACGAGATAGCTGAATAAAAAAGACAGTCACAAGAAGAAGCGCTACTACAATCACGTACCTGGTGCGGTAAGGGTAGCGCAACATCGCGTCACTGATTTTTAGACATTTAGCTATAGTTTCGGAAAAATTAACTTTTTCCTAAAATAGCGGGCTAGAAACAGCACGGGTCGGTAAGTCAACGCAATAAGGAAAGATCTGGTTTATCGATTATTGATGCTTTTGCGCCTCACTTTACCAATCGTTGCTTTGGCCTTTTTAAACAAAACGAAAGCTCAATCATGGATGTCAACACCCCACGCAATACGCTTTCCGAAGCAGATCAGCAGCTTGTTAACGGCGTACTGGCCGGACAGCGGCGCGCGCTTGCAAAAACCATCACGCTGATTGAATCGACCCGCGATGATCACCAAGAGCGGGCAAATGAAATTCTTGGACAATTGCTCCCATATTCCGGCAAGGCGATTCGTCTTGGTATTTCTGGAGTACCCGGCGCGGGAAAATCAACATTTATTGAAGCGCTGGGTATCTGGCTTATTGATCACGGCTACAAGCTTGCCGTTTTGGCAGTCGATCCTTCCTCTTCGGTGTCTGGCGGATCGATCCTGGGTGACAAAACGCGTATGGAGCAGCTTTGCCAGCGCCCCGGCGCTTTCATTCGTCCTAGTCCTTCTGCAGGTTCTCTGGGCGGTGTTGCTGCCAAAACGCGCGAATCTATGCTAGCCTGCGAGGCAGCCGGCTACGATGTCATCCTAGTCGAAACTGTCGGCGTCGGCCAAAGTGAAACGACCGTTGCCGGCATGGTCGACATGTTTATCCTGGTACAACTACCTAATGCGGGGGATGATTTACAGGCTATCAAAAAAGGCATTGTCGAAATTGCAGACCTCGTTGCCATTAATAAAAGCGATATCAACCCGCAAATGTCAGCTATTGCCTGTGCGCAATGGAAACAGGCCATTCAGATGCTGCGCCCAACTTCACCCAACTGGCGTCCCCCAGTTATCACATTGAGTGCCTTGCAAAAACAGGGGATCGACGATTTCTGGAATGAAATCGAGAAATTCCGTGAAATTATGACAAAAACAGGCGAGCTGGAAGAAAAACGGAAAAAGCAGGCGCTTGCCTGGATGTGGAGCATGATAGAGGGTGGTCTGCGTCAACGCTTTCGCAACCATCCCCAAGTTCACGCCGCACTGCCCAAACTTTCCGGCGAAGTCGCCAGCGGACAAATCACGCCGGGGGTTGCCGCACGTACGCTGCTTGATTATCTCGATCAACATTGATATTGAGTACCGAACTTTTAAAAAACAGTGTGTGATTGATGAAATAAGGTGGGCAAAGACCCGCCTTATTTTTTATCAACAGCGTTAGCAATATTTGTTTGGCCTTATCGAATTGCACCACCTTATTACCAGCAAATATATTTTGTCAGCTGCTATTGCACGCTTTTTTCTAATGCTATAAAGCATTACGGATGAATTTTTCCGATGGATCAAACATTTTAAGTCCATTGATTTAACAGGAGTTTTGCTGTTTTATATAACAATACATTTTTGCCGCACATTCTGATTATTGACGAGCAGCAATAAAAAAGCCCGCAGTTGCGGGCTTTTTGTGGGGCAGCGCCCCAAGGAGACAGAAAAGGTTCTAGCCGCCCGCACCCATGAGTGCAAGTACGACACCTCCAGCAACCACCGAAGCAACCTGACCCGCCGCATTGGCGCCCATCGCGTGCATCAGCAGGAAGTTCTGGAAGTTTTCTTTCTGAGCCAGCTGTTGGCAAACCCGCGCCGCCATCGGGAAGGCGCTGATACCAGCCGCTCCAATGATGGGGTTGACCTTGCCGCCGCTGAGGAAGTTGAGCAGTTTGGCGAAAAGAACGCCTGCCGCACAGTCAACACCAAAGGCGAGTAGCCCGAGCCCGAGAATGAACAGGGTTTCCGATTTGAGGAAGGCTTCGCCCCCCATGGTGGAGCCAATGGCCAGTCCCAGGAAGAGGGTAACCATGTTAGCGATTTCATTCGACGAGGCTTGGGTGAGCCGTTCGACGGCGCCCGATTCGCGCATGAGGTTGCCGAGCATGAGCATGCCGATCAGGGGGGTGGCAAAAGGTACCAGGCTGCCCACCATGACGGTGATGATGATCGGGAAGATGATGCGGGTGCGACGGCTGATCTTGCGCGAGCTGTAGGCCATTTCAATGCCGCGCTCGTGCTTGGTCGTCAGGGCGTAGATGACCGGCGGCATGATGATCGGTACCAGCGACATGTAGCTGTAGGCAGCCACGGTGATGGGTCCGAGCAAATGCGGGGCCAGCAGGCCGGAGACGTAGATCGAGGTGGGGCCGTCAATGGCGCCAATGATGCCGATGGAGGCGGCTTCTTTTTGGTTAAAGCCGAGCACTAGGGCCAGGATCAGGGTCATGAAGATGCCGAACTGGCCCGCCGCACCGAGAAGAACGAATTTCGGGTTTTCTAGTAGTGGCCCGAAGTCGGTCATGGCGCCAATGCCGACAAAGATGAGCAGCGGGTAGAGCTCGTTTTCGACCCCAACTTGGTAGAGGATCTTGAGCATGCCGTGCTCGTCCATGAGCGGCGATAGGGGAAGGTTGGCGAGCATGCAGCCTGCGCCAATAGGGAGAAGAAGCAGCGGTTCGTAGTCCTTGACGATTGCTAGGTAGAACAGGACGAACGAGACGCCGATCATGACCATCGACTGCCAGGTGATGTGGGTGAGCCCTTTCATCAGCAGTTCGATCGTTTGTTGATCGATCATTGTTTAGCCCTCCGCAAAGGTGACGATAACGTCGCCGTGACCGACGTTTTGGCCGGCCGCAACGCACACTTCTGCAATCGTGCCGTCGTGCGGCGCTCCAATTACGTTGTGCATCTTCATGGCGTCAAGTACCGCAACTTGTTGCCCTCGCGTGACTTTGTCGCCCGCTTTGACGTTAACTTCAAGAATGACTCCCGGCATCGGGGCTTTGAGCGCACCCTTGCCACCACCGCCCGCAGGTTTCTTGGGCGCCGCCGCTTTCGGGGCCGCCGCAGCCGGCGCTGGCGCTGCTGCCTTCGGCGCAGATGCTGCCGGGGCCGGTGCCGCCGCTACGGGAGCCGCCGCCGGAGCCGCGGATACCCCACCAACTGATTGATCTTCCGTCAGACTGACACTGTAGCTCTGCCCGCCTACTTGGACTTCAAATTGATCAAAATCCGTCTCTTGTACGTCTACTACGTAGTCTTTCCCACTTATGTTCAGTGTATAGCGTCGCATGGTGTTTATCCTTTATTGATGAGTGAGTTGAGGGGGATTAATTCCAGTAATTGGTCTGCCGTGCCCGCGCACGCGCTTCTGCCGACCACCGGGTCGGCTGCGTTCCGGGCCAGAAACTGCGGGCAACAGGACCACCACGCCCCACTGCCTTACGGTGCTCGATAGCAGCAATAGTGATCACTGCCGCCAGACTCGCCGGCACGTCTTGCGCTCTGTGCTTCGCCACGGCCAAGGCAATGACCGCGACGATGTCTTCTGATCCTGACGGTGGCGGCGTGCCAATCACAGCCACGGGCGCTGCTTCGACTTCCGCAGCGGCATCATCGTCCGCCGTATCGTCGCTCGCCGCAGATGCTTCTTCTTCGACTTCTTCTTTGTCGAACTTAAGCACAATCGTCAGTATCAACCACAACAACGCCAGCATGGCAAAGACCAGCCCCATGCCGAGAACGGTCATCTCAAGACCCCAGTCTAGATGTTCCATGAATCTACCTCATGCGATGTTAAAAAATGGCTCCCTTTAATTGCTTTTCGCCGCATACTGCGCCGGCGCATAAAACAATGGGTTTGGATTATCGTTCCCAAACCTCACCGTGGTCAACGTTCGATGTGATAAATCCCTGCATGGAACGTGGTTTGATGACAATTCGTCAACATTGGCGCGCTTTTCCTATCTAGTCGGCCCCGATGATGGGTTCATCCGAGGCTTCCGTCTATAGCGACAAAGTGTAGAATGCCTCGCGTTGTACTTTATCCGGAGTAGTCAGGGGCTTTCTTCGTCTGGCATCGGGTTTGCCGGCGATAAAGCGTATTCGACATACATCATTGGGAGACAACATGGGACAAATGACCCCTCGTACTGTAGCTTTAGTCGGCCACGGCGCATCAGGCAAAACAACGCTCGTCGAAACGCTGCTCGCCACAACCGGAGCCATCACCACACGCGGTTCCATTGAAAAAGGCAACACTGTCTGCGACTTTGATCCACAAGAAAAAGAACTGGGGTATTCGATCAACTCCGCAATCGCCAGCACCCAGTGGCTTGAGACACCGATCCATCTGATCGACACGCCGGGGTATCCGGACTTCGCTGCACAGGCGATTGGCGCCCTGGCCGCCGTCGATACCGCATTGATCGTCATCAACGCCCAATCCGGCATTGAACTGATGACCGAACGCATGATGAAGCTGGCCGCCGCGCGCAAACTCTGCCGCATGATCGTCATCAACAAAATCGACGCCGACAATGTCGATCTGCCCAAGTTGCTCGGTGACATCCGGGAACGCTTCGGTCACGAATGCATGGTTCTCAACCTGCCGACCGAACATGGGCAAGCAGTCATCGACGTGCTCTCCAACGCCAGCGGCGAAAGCGACTTCGAATCGGTCGCCGATGCGCATCGTGCACTCATCGACCAAATCGTCGAAGAAGACGAGGATTTGCTCGCCAAATACCTTGAAGACGGCGCCGAACCGGCGCCAGAAACCCTGCGCGCACCCTTTGAGAAAGCCTTGCGGGAAGGCCATCTGATTCCCATTCTGTTTGTTTCCGCCAAGACGGGCGCCGGCATTCCGCAATTGCTCGACGCACTCGCCAAACTGGCACCGGCACCAGCCGAAGCTAACCCGCCACCCTTCTATAAAGGGGCGGCCGACGATGAAAACGCCACCCCGTTCGAAGTCTCTCCAGAAGCCGGCAAACACATACTGGCGCACGTTTTCAAAGTCGTCAGCGACCCGTTCGTCGGCAAGCTCAGCGTCTTCCGGGTTCATCAGGGCACGCTCAAAAAAGACACCCAACTCTTTGTTGGCAACGCCAAGCGTGCATTCAAGATCAGCCACCTGTACCGCCTGCTCGGCAAAGAGCACATCGAAACCGACCAATTGCAACCGGGCGATATCGGCGCCATTTCCAAGGTCGAGGAAATCGAATTCGACAGCGTCCTGCACGACTCCCACGATGAGGACAACATCCACTTGAAGCCGTTGACATTTCCTCAGCCGATGCACGGCCTTGCGGTGGAAACCAAGAAGAAATCTGACGAACAGCGTCTGTTTGACGTGCTGCACAAACTCGAGATCGAAGACCCCTGTTTTACGGTTGAACGTCACGTAACGACCAACGAAACCGTCATCCGTGGTCTGGGTGAAATGCACCTGCGCGCCAAGCTTGCCCGCATGGCGCAACAGTACAAGCTTGAGCTGGCAACCAAGCCGCCACAAATCGACTACCGTGAAACGATTACCGGCAAGGCGCCAGGACACTGCCGCCATAAAAAACAAACGGGCGGCGCCGGGCAATTCGGCGAAGTCATGCTGCGTGTCGAACCGTTGCCGCGCGGCGAAGGCTTTGAATTCGTCGACGAGGTCAAGGGCGGCGCCATTCCCGGCGTCTTCATGGCATCGGTTGAAAAAGGCGTGCGCCAGGCGCTTGCCGACGGCGTTGTCGCCGGCTTCCCAGTGTCCGATATTCGCGTCATTGTCTACGATGGCAAATCGCACCCGGTGGATAGCAAGGACATCGCCTTTTTCACTGCTGGCCGCAAAGCCGTCATCGAAGCCATTCGCGCCGCCAGCCCGATTATTCTCGAACCCATCGTCAACATCGACATTGATGCGCCAGAAACGGCCGTTGGCGACCTTTCCGGCGACCTTTCTGGAAAACGCGGCCAGATTACCGGCACGCAGTCACGCAGCGCAGGTACGGTTTCACTCAGCGGCAAAGTACCACTCGCCGAACTCGACGACTATCAGGGACGCCTCAAGTCACTGACCGGCGGTCAGGGGTCTTACAGCATCCGTTTCTCGCACTATGCTGCCGTACCGGCCACCACACAGCAGCAGCTTGCCGCCAAACATAAGATCGTCGGCCTAGACGATGAGTAAATGCGCGCATCAGCGTGCGCGCCAGCCTGACGCGCACGCATGACGCAGAAACAAAAAAGGCAGCGACAGAAACGTCGCTGCCTTTTTATATGTAACGGAAATATCAGATGCCCGGAGATCCTTTATCCACGGGCATCTCAGAGGGGTATGCCCGGAGACGTCCTATTCATCAGGGTTTCGCGGCATCGCTTTTTGGGGGGTATCAATGCCGAAAAATAATCAGACGAACGACGGGGTAAACAGGCAAGAAAACATAAAATGCCCGGAAAGTCCCTAAATACACGGGGCTCAGAGCATCAAAAAACATAAATTGGAAAATAGCACCCGACTAACCGCTGAAATCCGCCCCACTCAGCCCCTCTCCCAAAGGGCAAGAAGTTTTTGGGGGTGCGCCGAACCCCGCGTGGATGGGGCATTTCCCGGCACCCTCTGAAGCCCTTATGGATAGGTTGTTTCCGGGCAAACACCTCTGTAACCCTTATAAATAAAGTGCTTCAGGGCAGGCGCGCCGGAGATGCCCTAAATACGCGGGTTAGCGGGCAGTCTTTCGGCAGAACCTGAAAATAAGGATTGAAAGGATTGTTTGACTTGTAGGCGCTAGCTCCGCTTGCGAGGCTTCTTTGGGCAGTTTCTGCGCGCGAGGACAGGCAATGCTGTGCTGGCTCCACCCACGAAACTTCTTTTGATGCCGTTGCGCTGAGCGGCAGCGCGCCCCGCTGACTTTCCTACCTTCTTTTTTTATCTCGCCAAAGAAAGTCAGCAAAGAAAGGCGACTCCAGGCGCAGAAGACTCCTTGTCGCGGGTTGGAGTGGTACTTGTGCGGCGGGCTTGAGAACTCGCTGCGCTCAAACAATCAAGCCCTTGCTTTCGCCAAGCTGCCCCGCGCTTTTCTGAAATAGCGGCTTCCTTTGCCAAAATACTGC
>ERZ773043.291-NODE-291-length-29043-cov-3.758072_pt1 | contig 29043 bp, 16 predicted proteins | sample MGYA00580636_ERZ773043 | MGnify/ENA primary metagenome ERZ773043 (study PRJEB29015, sample SAMEA2737992) | human oral metagenome | biome: human oral; feature: human-associated habitat; material: dental | place: China | collected 2065 ...
CTTAGGCTTGCTGTCAAAACCAGTCGACCCCATAACGTAATCGGGTGCAAAATTACGATTTATTTTTATAGATAGCTATTTTTTAACTATTATTTAAATGTATAAAAAGTTCGTCACTCGTCATTAGTCACTCGTCATTAGTCACTCGTCATTTGTCATTAGTCACTACCCAACGCTGCCCTCCAATGAAATCTCTAATAGTTTCTGAGCTTCTACGGCAAACTCCATAGGGAGTTTGTTGAGTACTTCCTTTCCAAAACCATTGACGATCAGCGAGATGGCTTTTTCAGTATCTATTCCGCGCTGGTTACAATAGAAGATTTGGTCTTCGCCAATCTTGGAGGTGGTAGCTTCATGCTCTATCTGGGCGGTGGGGTTTTTTGCCTCTATATAGGGGAAGGTATGAGCCCCGCAATTGTTGCCCATCAGCAAGGAATCACATTGGGAAAAGTTACGGGCATTCTTGGCATTGGGCACTACCTTTACCAGTCCTCGGTAGCTATTCTGTGACCTACCCGCAGAAATTCCCTTGGAGATAATAGTGGATTTGGTGTTGTTGCCTATGTGGATCATCTTGGTACCAGTATCCGCCTGTTGGAAGTGATTGGTTACCGCGATGGAGTAGAACTCTCCTATGGAGTTATCTCCCTTGAGCACCACGGAAGGGTATTTCCAAGTAATGGCCGAACCTGTCTCCACCTGAGTCCAAGAAATCTTGGCGTTCTTCTCGGCCAAGGCGCGCTTGGTTACAAAGTTGTACACCCCACCATTACCGTCCTTATCTCCTGGGAACCAGTTTTGTACGGTAGAGTATTTGATCTCGCCTCCCTCCATAGCGATCAGCTCCACTACGGCAGCATGGAGTTGGTTCTCATCGCGCTTAGGAGCGGTACAACCCTCCAAGTAGGAGACGTAAGCTCCCTCATCTACAATGAGCAAGGTACGCTCAAACTGACCTGTACCTGCCTGATTGATACGGAAATAGGTAGAAAGTTCCATAGGACAGCGTACCCCCTTAGGTACATAGCAGAAAGAGCCGTCGGTAAAGACAGCCGAGTTCAGTGCGGCATAGAAGTTGTCCGTCTTAGGCACTACGCTTCCTAAGTATTTGCGTACTAAGTCGGGGTGTTTCTGTATGGCTTCGGAAATAGCGCAAAAGATAATGCCTTTTTCTGCTAAGGTCTTCTGAAAGGTCGTAGCCACCGATACGGAGTCCATGACCGCGTCGACGGCAATCCCTGAGAGCATCTTCTGCTCCTCGAGGGGGATACCGAGCTTCTCGAAGGTGCGCAGGAGCTCCGGATCTACCTCATCGAGGCTCTTCGGGCCCTCCTTCTTCTTCGGAGCGGCATAGTAAATGATATCCTGGTAGTCGATAGGGGGGATCTTCAGCAGTGCCCAATCGGGTTGCTCGAGGGTCAGCCAATGGCGGTATGCCTCGAGACGGAACTGCAGGAGCCACTCTGGCTCACCCTTCTTCTCCGAGATCAGGCGGACGGTCTCTTCACTGAGCCCCTTGCCGATGGTCTCGGTATCGATGTCGGTGGTGAAGCCATATTTGTAATCGCTCGAGGTGACCTCGTCGATGATCTGATCGTTATCTTGCATGCAATAAAAAGTAATACTTATCTCCTCTCTGGGAGAGAAACAACCAATCCTTCCTGAAGGTTGTCATCTTTAATCTTCAGCACGATTATCCAGCAACCATTTCAGCCAAGCTCTGGCAGTTTGTGCTCTACGCCTGACTGTACTATCACTCAAACTTATCCCCTCCCCTCTCATTATATCACTCATCTCAAAGCTCGAGATGAGTTCTCCTCGCTCAATAGAGGTTTTCATAGCCTTCCTAAGAAAACGAGGACGAAGCATTTCTCTAGCAAGGGCTAAATTCCGTCCATGGATATCCTTCCCCATTATATCTCTACCCACTGCTGTTAGCTGATATCTACCTTCTACCCTTTGAACCAGCCTCAAAAAGATCACAGCATTCATATAATAATCAGACTGACGAAGCGTAAAATTCTGCTGCTCAGATATGTCTACAGCCTCAAGCACCTGAGTCCTCATCAGATCTTCCAGAATATTAATGACCCGTCCAAAATCATCAGCTTGAGGTATAATCTCCTTGGGATAATAATCCTCATCGCTAATCTCGAGCTCTGCGATAATGTCCCGTATACTCTGCAAGGTGAGTTGCGGAGAATCTGTTCCAATGACGTATCGAGCCTCTCGTAATAGCTCTATCGAGTTATAGCAATCCGTATCCCTGAAGGTGTACTCGCGGAAATGATAGATCCCATTAGTATAAGTCAAGAAAACGGAGCGTACAGGCTTACGCATCTCTGATTCCCAACGCCTAAATGGATAATACAACTGACGCACGAGAAAATCACTCGCAAGACGATTCTTTGCCTCAATAAGTGTAATACTATCCTCCCCTTCGTAGCCACCATCTATTTCTATCTGCGCATTATTTACTTCAATATGATGCGGTCTCCTTTTCCCAGCTACCTTAAAAGAGAAAGAGGACGATTTCATTCGACCGCTTATCGTTGGGTACAGGTTCTCCTCTCCAAGAAAGCAGGATAGCATACCACTACTATAGGCACTATTGAGAGCAAGAGCCTCACTCATAATTTGAGTGTAGTCTAAACTCTCTAACGGTATTACTGGTGTTATCTGCTGAATGGGAGATATAGATGGCACCTCAAATTTATGGAACAGTTCAATATCTCCAATTAAGTAGGTTCCCCGCGTGTTAGGCAAGATACCAAGAGCATTATCTTTAAATATTCTTGGCAGTCGCTCAGAGTCATCAAACTTGGTCATTAGGCGAGGCTCTCGAAAAGCTTTGATACGCTCTGCTGAGATCTCAAACAAGCCTCCTTGCTGAACACACTCCAAAATAGAATACTTCCGGAAAAGCGCCTCCCATGCTTTCCCATTCAAGTCTCTCTTACTCATAATTACGGATAATTAACTCCTCGACAGCTCCTCGACTTGCTCCTACGGAGTTAACCGAACGAGTTGCCTGCACAGAAGTGATTATATAATCCTGATATAAATCTTTGATGAACTCAGCAGAGGAATTGGACTGCATAAAGCGAATACCTCTCTCGGTTAAGCTGTCACAAACATCCTTTAGGCGCCTCTGAGACTCTGCGTTCCATCCTCCCTGCACATATCCAGTAAAACTGGACGTCTCTGAGATCGGATGATATGGAGGGTCTAGATATACAAAAGTTCTTTCCGGGAACTCTCGCGACAAAAGAGACTCATAGTCAGAAGCCAGAATCTCAATATCGTTCTCTCGAAAGTATCTACTCAATGCATAAATCCCTGGCTCATTTACAATGTTCGGGCTCTTATAGTAGCCGAAAGGGCTATTGAATTCACCAGCTCTATTCACCCTAAAGAGACCATTATAACAAGTCTTATTGAGAAAGATAATACGAGAAGCTCGCTCTATATTGCTCACATGCTCAAAAAGGGGATCACGATCCAGAGATCGCACCTGATAGAAGTGTTCTGGTGTGTTCTCGTGCCTAGCAAGAGACTCGATCAACTCATCAGGGTGATCCCTTACTACTTCATAGACATTGATGAGCTCTGCATTCAGGTCGCTGATAATAGCCTTCTTGGGTTGAAGATGGAACAAGACAGCCCCACCTCCAACAAACGGCTCACAATACAAGCATTTACTAAGATCCCGTGGGAGCAATTGTGAAATTTCTCCAATCAATTGCCTCTTTCCACCTACCCACTTTAGAATTGGACTTACAAAAGGATTCTTCTTTGCCATGAGTTTATTCTTCCAGATTCTTAAGTTCGGAACAAACTGCTTATCATCTTGACAGTTGAGAATAAAAGCAACACTCCTACAGTCTACTGATTGAGGCACTGCATGCCAGCATAGATTCCCCAATACTTGGCCTTGACTACTTGGCGTAGCTGACGCTGCGGGTCTCGCGGATGACGGTGATCTTGACCTGCCCAGGGTAGGTCATCTCGTCCTGGATGCGCTTAGCGATCTCTGCTGAGAGCGTAGCGATGCTGTTGTCGTCGGTGTTCTCTGCGCCGACGATGACACGGAGCTCACGACCCGCCTGGATAGCGTAGGTCTTCACCACTCCTGGGTAAGAGAGGGCGAGCTGCTCGAGGTCATTAAGGCGCTTGATATAAGCCTCGACGATCTCACGGCGTGCACCGGGACGCGCGCCACTGATGGCGTCACAGACCTGGACGATGGGGGCGATGAGGCTCTCCATCTCGACTTCGTCGTGGTGTGCCCCGACGGCATTACAGATGTTCGCCTTTTCCTTGTACTTCTCACAGAGCTTCATCCCCAGGAGTGCGTGTGGCAGCTCGGGCTCATCATCGGGTACCTTACCGATGTCGTGCAGGAGGCCGGCGCGCTTGGCGTGCTTGGGGTTCAGCCCCAGTTCACTGGCCATGATGGCGCAGAGGTTAGCGGTCTCGCGGGAGTGCTGGAGGAGGTTCTGCCCGTAGGACGAGCGGTACTTCATCTTACCGATGAGGCGGATGAGCTCGGGGTGCATACCATGGATACCGAGGTCGATGACGGTGCGCTTCCCCGTCTCGATGATCTCTTCCTCGATCTGCTTACGCACCTTCGAGACGACCTCTTCGATACGGGCAGGGTGGATACGGCCGTCTTGGACGAGCTGATGCAGGGCCAGACGTGCTACCTCACGGCGCACGGGGTCAAAGCTACTGAGGACGATGGCTTCGGGGGTGTCGTCGACGATGATCTCGATACCCGTAGCGGCCTCGAGGGCACGGATGTTACGCCCCTCACGGCCGATGATACGGCCCTTGATCTCATCGCTCTCGATGTGGAAGACGGTGACGGAGTTCTCGATAGCCGTCTCGGTAGCCAGGCGCTGGATCGACTGTACGACGATACGCTTGGCTTCCTTATTGGCGGTCATCTTCGCTTCTTCGACGATCTCGTTGATATAGCCCTGAGCTTGGTCCTTGGCTTCGGCGCGAAGGCTCTCGATAAGACGCTCACGCGCCTCGTCTGCAGAGAGTCCACCGAGGGCTTCGAGGCGCTTCTGCTCGCTCTGACGGAGGAGCTCCAGCTCAGCCTTCTTCTCCTCGTACTCGGCCTTCTTGACGTCGTATTCTTCCTTCTTCAGCTCGATGCCCTCACTCTGTAGGGCGAGCTTTTCCTTGAGTATATCGATCTCTTGGTTGCGCTTCTCTACCTCATTGTGGCGCTGCGTGAGCTCCTGCTCGCGGGTCTTCAGTCGGCCCTCGATCTGCTTGAGCTTATTATTGCGCTGTGCCACCTGCTGCTCGAGGTCACCCTTGAGCTGCAGGAACTTCTCCTTGACCTCAAGGAGCTTCTTCTGCTTGAGGACTTCAGCTTCACGCTCCGCCTCACTGAGGATTGCACGAGTCTTCTGCCCGAGGAGCTTCTCCGAGACGACCCATGAGAGAGCCGCACCGAGGATAAGCGCACCGATGCAGATGATAATGATCGTAATTGTTCCCATTCCTTTGTCTGAAATAAATGTAATGCTGAAGGAAAGGGACGCTGTGGTTATCGGGACGAGGTGGGGGGATCGTCAATGAGCTGTCGCGCCTGACGAATCAGAGCCTCAAGCTCCTCATTGATCTCCACGAGGCGTGGAGTCAAGGTCTGCTTGCGCGCTTCCAGAGCAGTGTGTATCTGCTTGTAGCGCGTAGCGATATCGATAGCAGCCATCGCCAGATATCCCTCTGCGGGGACCTCGGAGCGATTGGGGTACTTATATCGGTAGATACGCAGCGTAGTGGCAATCTCCTCACCTGCATCGCGGTAGAAGCGTTCCTCGGAGCGAGGGACGTAGAGCGAGAGGCGGGTGTGCTCAACAGCGAGTGTGATACGCTGCAGGGCCTCTGGGCTGGTATTGGTATCCATATATCGGTAGCGGGGCGGGGTGGCCCCAAGCTATTCGGTCTCTGACTATATCTCGGGCTCAGACGCTGCGGTGGCCTCGGGCTCACTGGTGAGCTGGCTGATGCAACGGTCGAGCTGACTGATGATCCCATCAAGGAGCTCCCGGGCATCCCTACGGCTGACATCTCCCATATCAGGAGAGACAAGTGCCGAGGCAGTGGCCAAGGTCGCTTCGTGTCGTCGCACTGACTTGAGTTCTTCCTGCATCGCAAGAAGAGCTTCATCCCGTTGCTGAAGGAGCATCCTGAGCTGAGCGAGCTTCTCGTTCTGCTCTGCGACAATACCGGCGAGACGTCGGATATTGACTTGTAATCGCTGGAGCTCTTGGTCTTCGGCTTGGGTCATAGCGTCGTTATTCCTTATGTATGCAAAGGTACGCTTTTTTGACGGGAGCAGCTGGCTGACGGAGAATTATATCAGTTCCAATATATAAGAGAGAAACACTCTCTCAGCTCTTATTGCAAATAATAGATACTTTTGCCCACGATAAAGATGCTTATTAACCCCTACAGACTCTGGAGCCTAAGCTTCAAAAAGGACTACTATAATCAAGTCACATGACTCACCGCTTCTACTTTCAACCTGCTCAAAGCATGGTTAATTTGGATGACCAATCCATTGACCTTGTCGTAACGTCCCCTCCTTATCCCATGATCGAAATGTGGGATAGCATCCTCGGACAGCAGAATGCTGAGATTACAACAGCCTTAGCAGAGAAGCAACCCAAAAAAGCCTTCGAGTTGATGCATCAAGTATTAGACCCTGTGTGGAGTGAATGCTTCCGAGTATTAAAGGAGGGTAGTTTCCTCTGCATCAACATAGGTGATGCAACCCGCACTATTGACGGGGAGTTTGCCGTATACAATAATAGCATGCGCATCACTCAAGCATGTGAAACACTCGGCTTCACCACCCTACCATGTATCCTCTGGCGAAAACCCACCAACGCTCCAAATAAATTCATGGGAAGCGGTATGCTCCCTTGTGGAGCCTACGTTACGCTTGAACACGAATGGATCCTTATCTTTCGTAAGGGGGGCAAGAAGAAATATACCACCACTCGCTCCAAAGCAAACCGGCGCGAAAGCTCTTTCTTTTGGGAAGAGCGTAATCTATGGTTTTCTGATCTCTGGGAGCTACGGGGAACAAAGCAAAAAATACAAAGCCCCATCTCACGTACACGCAACGCCTCCTACCCTACAGAGATACCATATCGTTTAATGAACATGTTCTCCGAGCGTGGAGACACCATACTCGATCCCTTTGCCGGATTAGGGACGACTACAATCGCTGCAATCCTATCTGAACGCAACAGTGTAGGCATTGAGATCGATCCTCTACTGAAGCCCGCAATACAAGAGACGGTTACCTCACTTTCTGTCTCTACCGCTAATATGCTCATTCATGAGCGCTATCTCCAGCACATCCACTTTATCGAAGAGCGGATCGGGCAGGGCAAAGAGGTTAAGTATTACAACGACCGCATCAATTGCCCTGTCATGACCTCCCAAGAGACAGATCTCACCCTGCACTATATTGACAAGATCCACATTGAGGATAGCAATACCATGGGGCTTGAGATCACTGCGTCCTATTTAGAAAAGCAACCTATCGCAGACCTCCCGATAAATCAAGAAGGGACACTCTTTCCATAGCTCCAAAATCTTCACTGCTCAAGCAGATCTTCGGGATACTCTATGGATAACCCATCCTTCTTCTCATAGTATACGATCGGAACTTCGATCTCCTCCGAATACCTCGCCATCGACTCCTTGTATGTACTTGGCTTTACTTGAATAGGACGATCTTTGATCCAACCGTCTATTCCTTGACTTTCCTCCTCTGCTGTAGCGACCCTATATTCGACGTCCCCCATCTGTTGTGCTAAATAGCTGAGGATCACGTCTTGCACACGCAGCCCGGTGAATGTTTTGGTATAAACTAAGTCTTCCACCCAGTCCTTCACCATGTCATCTGTAATGGATGCCATGGCTTTTTTCATCTCTACAAGCTTTCGTCTGATCTTATCAGTTGCAGCTGCAATTCCATCAGGCATCTTTTTATCATAGTAGGAGCGCCACTCTGCCACTGTTCGTGCACCCGATTCTGCGAGCAAATCGGTCATCTGCCCCACAACCTTAGAACGAGTCCCTTGTGCATTGTTATTAACCAGATTAAGTAGCTGCGTAACATACTTAGGGAACTCTGGGCTATTCGGAGCCACTAATCTTTGAATCTCTTGATTGCTAATCCGATCCTTCTTCATTGGTAATAAGTTTATAAAGCTCAAGTCTATGAGCAAGAGAAGAAGGGCGTAGAGGAGTACTCATCGTGGTATCAAGGCCTTGCACAGCCGTGTCAGACAATAAGCCTCCATCCACGCCCTTACAAAGGCGTAGAGACCCATTAGCCTGACCTTACTGACATCGCTCCAGAGGGGTGCAAGTTCTGATACCATCAGCAGAGGTAAGGGTGCCTATATATTTCAAGGCAAAGGTACGCTTTTTTGACGGGAGCAGCTGGCTGACGGAGAATTATCTGAAGGGCAAGCGTATCAAGGTGCAAGCTGTGCTCCCTCAAGGGCATAGCGTGGAGCTATAGAGAAGGTAAGAGAAGAGCAATAGTCGTTCGCGCTCAAACCAGTAGTCGTCCGCGCACGAACCAATAGTCGTTTGGATAGCGAACCACTATTCGTTTGCACCCCAAACCACTATTCGTTCGCATCCAGACCAGTAGTTGTTTGCACCTCGCCTCCTCGGAGTATCATTCATCGGGCGCTACAATTATCAAGAGTACCTCACCCAAGAAGGCCACCCAACCACCTACTCCCACACGGCTCGACCCCCTCGATTTCATCCTCGAAAAAGGGTGCAGTCAGACAGCCTCTTAGCAGGAGCAAAAACCAACCAGTACTGGTCACTCGTCCGACCAGTACTACTTCGCGCGGCGACCAGTACTGGTTCCTATGGGTGACCAGTACTGGTTCGATCGCTGACCAGTACTGGTCGCAATCACCCTCTCTCCCACGACATCTATAGTATGCAGCTAAGCGAGGTGCTACCGACCTATATTGGTCGCTGAGTCAAGCTATATAGGTCCGCGTCGTGACCTATATGGGTCGGAAGAGCGACCTATATAGGTCAGCCCGATGACCAATATAGGTTCACACCACCCCTTCTATTGGGATGTCACATATAGGCGTGCAGGGAGATGATATAAAGCAGCTTGCCCTCGGGCTCCACATCGGGAGCTCGAGGGCAAGCCTTCTATAGGGATCGCCCGTGTGGGGCGAGGCCGACGGAGGGAGCGAAGTGCGCCCTACGCTGGATTAGTAACCCGTGTTCTGCTTGAGCTGCTCGGGGTTAGCCTGGATATCATCCGCAGGGATCGGATAGAGTGCGCGGTAGGCCTGCGAAGCAGCACCAGCCTTCACGCCAGCCTTCCAAGGCCATACGTAGTCAGCGGAGACGAACTTACCGAAGCGGATGAGGTCCGTACGGCGGTGACCCTCCCAGAAGAGCTCACGGCCACGCTCAGCGAGCATCTCGTCGAGCGAAGGCAGGGCGGAGTAGTTCCCCGTCGTAGCGCCGTAGGCACGAGCGCGTACGAGATTGAGGTACTGCAGACCCGTAGCCGTATTGGCCTTACCGCGGACAGCTGCCTCAGCATAGTTGAGGTAGAGCTCTGCCAGACGGAAGAGGGGGAAGTCAGCATCGCACTGGTCGCCATCGCTACCGTTGGCACCGGTGCTGGTGACGTTGCGGAACTTATGGACGTAGACCCCTTGGTCGAAGTTAGTGACCGAGGCGATGTCTGCCGTGGCAGCCGCTGTCATGAGGCAGCGCTTGTCGGTCGCCTTATTCGCCCCGAAGAGGTCGAGGAGACCCTTCGTAGCACGGTTCCCCTGCCAGCCACCATTGACACCCATGTTCACACCCGTTGCCTTCTTAGCATCAGCTCCCGTAGAGGAGTTGATGAGGAAGGTCATACCACCCCAGTTCTGCGACTTCTTACCATCATAGTTGACGGAGAGGATGATCTCAGGGTTGCTGAGGTTGTTGTCCGCCAGGAAGAGGTTTGCGTAGGTGGGGTGCAGGCTGTACTTACCCGAGCTGATGACCTTCTCGGCGTAGGTAGCTGCATCGGCGTAGCGCTCCGTACCCGTGTAGACCTCGGCATTGAGGTAGAGACGAGAGAGCAGTGCCCAGGCAGCAGCCTGGTCGGCACGACCGTAGTCACCTGCCTTAGGCGTCTTGAGGTCGCTCTCGATAGCCTTCAGCTCGCTCTCGATATAGTTGAAGAGCTCGCTACGGCTGATCTGACGAGGATAGACCTTACCCGTAGGCGTGGACTCGTCGACGAAGGGAGGATTGCCGAAGAGGTCGATGAGCACCCAGTACTGGTAGGCACGCAGGAAGCGAGCTTCGGCGCGGTAGGTGCGGACCGTAGCATCGGAGGCCTTCGACTCGGTGTTCTTGAGAAACTCTGAGGCGAGCTTGATCTGGTAGATCGAGCGGTAGTAGAGGCCACGGATGATGGGGTTCGACGACGACCAGCTCATCGCATGGAGGTCGGGCACACCACCGTCACCCCAGGCGCAGATAGCCGTCTCAGTAGGCAGCTCCTGGAGGTTGAAGAGGCCACGAACAAAGTCACTCGCCCCTTCGTCGATACCCGCGATATCCCCACCGTCACCATTGCCCGAGAGAGCGTATGCGCCGTAGACCTTAGCGAACGCTTGGAAGGTCTTTGCAGGGGAGTTATAGATCGTCTGGGAAGTCTCCCCGTTGGTGGGGAAGCGATCCAGATCCTTGGTGCAGGAGGAGAGGCCGAGAGCCGTGACAAGGCTAAGGGCCGTGAGGCCTCGGCGAAGAATCTTCTTATCTGTAGTCATGATCGGCTGTGAAGATTAGAGCGTGAGGGAGAGATTGAGCGAGTACGTACGTGGGATGGGATAGAGGCTGAAGTCGATAGCACGCTCAGGATCGAGACCCTTGTAGGGAGAGAGCGTGAAGACATTCTGCACAGTAGCCGAAGCACGGAGGTTAGCTCGGCCCAGGATACGACCGAAGTCATAGGCGAGCGTGAGGTTGTCCATCTTCAGGTACGAAGCTCGGTGGAGGTAGTAGTCCGATATGAACTGCTTATCGCTATTCGTCTGGAAGTCTGAGACGTTGATCTCAGGCGTCGTGTTGCGGAAGTACTGACCCGAGTTGAGCACAGCGGAGTGCGTAGCCATATAGGCCGAGATGTTGTCGTAGATATAGTTCCCGAGACCCGAGCGAAGTGAGGTCGAGAGCGTCCAGCGGTCGAAGGCAAGACTCGTAGAGAAGCCCATCGTGACCTTAGGCTCGGGGTTGTGCGTGCGGTACTTATCCAGCTCATTGATGACGCCATCCTTGTGGCGGTCTACGAACTGACCCTCCAGGGGCTTGCCGTTAGCATCGTACTTCTGCTCGTAGACGAAGAAGGTACCAGGGGCATAGCCGACGGAGTGGATCTGTACGTTCGTACCCGTCAGACCCGTGACGCCCCCCGTGGGGACACCCTGATAGCCGGGGACTTCGACAGCGTTGAGCTTGGTGATGCGCGTGCTGTTAGAGCTGATGTTGTAGCTCACATCCCACGTCAGGCGCTTGGTCTGGATGGGGGTAGCATTGATGCTGAACTCAAAGCCCTTGCTGGAGATGTTACCGACATTCGTGAGGATACGGTTAGAGAAGTTCGCCCCTGCAGGCGTGGGGATCTCGTTCAGCAGGTCGCTGGTCTTCTTCTGGTAGAAGTCGAGCGTACCAGAGAGACGACCCTTGATGAAGCTGTAGTCAAGACCTACGTTGTAGGTAGCCGTCTGCTCCCAGTGGATATTAGCATCGTAGGCAGCGGGGCGGAGCATGTTGTAATACTGGTCACCGAACTGATACGTCGCCGTATTCGTGCTGAGCGAGTAGAAGGGGAGGTAGGTGTAGTTCCCGATACCATCCTGCTGACCCGTGACACCGTAGCCGAGACGGAGCTTGAGGTCATCGATCCAAGAGACATTCTTGAGGAAGTTCTCCTGATTCATACGCCAAGCCAGTGCCAGAGCGGGGAAGACACCCCAGCGGTTCTCCTTGCTGAAGCGCGAAGAGCCGTCGGCACGCACCGTAGCAGTGAAGAGGTAGCGGTCCATGAGGCTGTAGTTCAGACGGCCGTAGAAGGACACCAGCGTATTCTGTGGGTAGTCGTACTCGTAGACGGGAGTCGATACGAGCGTCTTGTCGTAGGTGTAGTCAGGCGTGTTGTGGACGAAGGTCTTCCAGTCCTGATAGGAGTACCCTGCCATGACGTCGACGCGGCTCTTCAGCGAGCGAAGCTCCTTGACGTAGTTCGCATAGAAGTCGAAGAGGAGGCTGCGCTTGCGCTGGTCGTAAGCATTGTTCGTACCGCTCTTATAGACGTCGGGCTGACCTGCCTGCTTGAGGGTGTAGCGCTGCCATCCGAGGGAGGAGTTCTCGGGGATGACGACCGTACCCTTACCCGAAGCGTAGTCGTAGCCGAGGTTCACGTTGAGCTTCAGCTCGGGGAGGAAGTGGAGCTTATAGTCGATCTTCAGATTGCTGATCGTGCGGAAGACATCACTGATATCCTCCTTCTGATTGAGGAGAGCGACAGGGTTCTTAGGAGCGAGCTTCTGGAGGCCTGTCCCGTCTAGCTGTGTCCAGTAGCCACCGAAGGGCGCGTAGGCAGGGTCAGCATCACGGACGGGACGCGTGGGGTCGAACTGTACAGCAGCACCGATAGCTTCCTTGTTAGCGAAGCGATTGTGCGTAGCGCTGAGCTTCACGCTCGCATCGATAGAGAGGTGATTGTCGAAGAGACGGGGATTGAGGCTGATGTCACCGCTGAAGCGATTCATCTTGTCGGTCTTCAGTACACCCTCCTGGTGGTAGAAGCCCGTAGACACGCGGTAGGGGAGCTTGCCGGCAGCACCACTGACGCTGACGTTGTAGTCACCACCGTAGGCGAGCTGATAGATCTCGTCCTGCCAGTCGGTATTCGCCGTGCCGAGCTTCGAGGCCGTAGCGGGGGAGATACGCTGGATGAGCGAGCGGTACTCGTCAGCCGAGAGCACGCGCACACGGCGAGCAGCTTCGGAGAGGGAGCTCTGTACGGAGACAGCGATCTGGGTCTTCTGCCCGACCTTACCACGCTTGGTGGTGATCATGATGACCCCGTTAGAGGCACGCGAACCGTAGATAGCGGTAGCAGAAGCGTCCTTGAGGACGTTCATCGAAGCGATGTCCTGAGGGTTGAGTGAGCTAAGGATGCTGGGTGCACCAGATACAGCGGTGTTCTCGATGGGCACACCGTCGATGACGATGAGCGGGTCGTTGCTGGCATTGAGCGAAGCACCACCGCGGATACGGATACGGCCACCAGCCCCAGGAGAGCCCTCGGGCGTGATCTGTACCCCTGCGATCTTACCGACGAGGAGGTCACTGGCCGTGGAGATAGCACCCTTCTGGAAGTTCTTCGCATTGAGGGTGCTGACGGATCCGGTGAGGTCCTTCTTCTGCATGGAGCCGTAGCCGACGACGACGACTTCCTTGAGGTTCTCAGCACTCTCGGAGAGGACGATCTTCAGCGGGAGCGCAGCGCCACTGAGGGCTACGGTCTTCGTGGTATAGCCGACGCTGGAGACGATGAGGTGCCCATTCTTGGGGGCACGTACGGAGAAATTCCCGTTGATATCGGTGATGACGCCCTGAGGGGTCTCCTTGACCTTGACGGAAGCCCCGATGACGGCTTCGCCCTTGTCATCTACTACCTGACCCTTGACCTGCACGTCCTGTGCGGAGGCTGTGAGGGAGAGGAAGAGTAGGGATAGACAGAGGTAGGTAAGGCGCAGAATCGCTTTCATATGAAGTGCTCTGTGTAAGTGAAAAAGGAGAGGCCCCGCCCACACTCCACGACTCTCTGTGAGTAGAGCTGTGGAGGGCGGTCGGAGACCTCGGTGTTTATTTCTTATTAGGAATGATGGAGATCGCGAAGCCACCACCAGGAGCAGAGGTGAGCGAGAGCTTGCTGCCCTTCTTCACCTGGACCTTGCGGATGGTGTAGACCTCGGGATTGGTCTTGTAGTTTGCGCCCTTACCATCAGCGTAGATGGTAGCGGTGTAGGTCTTACCCGCATCGAGGAAGTCGAGCGTGAGGCTCGTCTTGTGGCCATCATAGCCAGCGACATTACCCACGAACCACTTGTCGGAGTCCTTTGCCTTACGAGCGATGGTGATGTATTCACCTGGCTCAGCTTCGATGATCTTCGTGTCATCCCAGTCGACAGCTACATCCTTGATGAACTGGAAGGCATCCATGTGCTTGGCGTACACTTCGGGCAGGTCAGCTGCCATCTGCAGGGGGCTGTACATCGTGACGTAGCAAGCCAGCTGATTGCAGATCGTCGTGTTGACGTGAGAGTTGTTGTCGGGGTTGTACTTGTTGATATCCATCTGGAAGATACCAGGCGTGTAGTCCATCGGACCACCGATGAGGCGGGTGAAGGGCAGTACGGTGAGGTGGTTAGGCTTGCTACCACCGAAGGCCTGATACTCCTGACCACGTGCCGACTCCTGTGCGATGAGGTTGGGATAGGTACGGCTGAGACCCGTCATGTGGACGGACTCGTGGGCATTGACGGAGATCTTATGCTTAGCAGCCTCCTTGACAGCATGGAGGTAGTGGTTCACCATGCTCTGACCGTAGTGGTACTCACCACGGGGGATGATGTTGCCTACGTAGCCGCTCTTGACAGCGGAGTAGCCGTTGTCAGTCATGAACTTGTACGCCTTCTCCATGTGGCGCTCGTAGTTTCTGACCGAGCTGGAGGTCTCGTGGTGCATGATGATCTTCACGCCCTTGCTCTTAGCGTAGTCACGGAGCTCAGCGACATTGAAGTCAGGGTAAGGGGTGACAAAGTCAAAGACACGATCCTTGCTGTGACCAAACCAATCTTCCCAACCGATATTCCAGCCCTCGACGAGGACGCCACCAAAGCCATGCTGAGCGGCGAAGTCGATGTAGCGGCGGACATTCTCATTATTTGCCGAGTGACGGCCCGAGGGCTTAGCCTTCGCGTAGTCGGTGATGCCGAGCTTGACGGAGGGGAACTGAGAGGTATAGGCCCAGTCACCCTTACCCGAGATCATCTCCCACCATACGCCGACGTACTTCGTGGGGTGGATCCAAGAGGTATCCTTGATCTTACAGGGCTCGTTGAGATTGAGGATGAGGTGCGAGGAGAGGACCTTGCGCGCATCGTCGGTGATCATGATCGTACGCCAAGGGCTCTGGCAGGGCGTCTGGAGGTAGCCCTTGATGCCCTGTGCATCAGGAGTCAGCCAAGAGCGGAAGACCATGTTCTTATCATCGAGATTGAGGTGCATCGCAGGATAGTTCACCAGCGCAGCCTCGTGGAGGTTGATGTAGAGACCATCGTCCGTCTTGAGCTGCAGAGAGGTCTGTACCCCCGTCTCGGAGAAGGAAGTCTGTGAAGCATTGTCCGTCACCTTCTTCTTGAAGAGCGGGCGGATCTCGCTAAGGCGTGAGCGCGAATACTCGTACTCCTGCGTGTCGTAATCACCAGGGATCCACCAAGCGATATGGTCACCCGTGAGGGCGAACTCGGTGCACTCCTCCTTGACGACGAAGTAATTCAGCTTACTGCCCTCCTGAGGGAACTCATAGCGCAGGCCGACGCCCTCGTCATACACACGGAAGCGGAGGTTCATCACACGCCCCGTCTTCTCCTGGATGAGACCCACCAGCAGCTCCTTGTAGTGATTGCGGATGGTCTTATTCTCGCCCCAGACAGGCGTCCAGGTCTCGTCAAAGGTCGAGGTCTTCTCCCCCGTCTGCGTGAAGCCCTCGAGGAGGTTCTCCGCATTGTGGAGCTCGTAGCCGAGGCGGCTGGGCTTGATGACGGGCTTACCTCGGAAGGAGACCGAATAGTAGGGCTTGGAGTCACGGAGGGTGAAGGTCAGCTTCATCTCACCGTTGGGGGATGTCACCTCGGAGGCATGGACTCGACCAGCGAGCCCCAGGCACACGAGGCACATAAGCATAAAGAATCTTCTCATATCTGCTTAGCTATATGAATGGTATGGGTATAAACTCTTAGAGATAGGCATGCCCCAGCCCGCACTTGGACTGGGGCATACTACGAGCCTGCCCGCATAGGGCAAGAGGCTCTACTCAACATTAAATAGATGCTCGGAGCGGAGGATCTTACAGCTTCGAGAGCTTGAGGATCTTACAGCCATGCGCGGGGATCTCTGCGGAGATCGTCCCTGAGACCGTACCTTCATCCTCATGTGTCCAGAGGTTGCGAGCCTTCCACGAGCCGTGGATGCCGATCTGTGAGAGCATAACGGAGCGCGTGGCGGCAGACTGATCGCGGTTGAAGAGGCCGACGACCCAAGAGCCGTCCTTCAGCTGGCCGTACCAGATCTCGCCATCGATACCCCAGAGGTCACGCTTGTAGGGCTGACCGACGAAGCCGTCCTTCTGCAGGGCGAGCAGCTCTTCATTCTGGAAGAAGGTGAGGTCATGGGCATTGGGGTAGTCCGTGACGGCAATAGGCCCACCTGCCATCAGAGGCAGAGAGATAGCCGAGCGCTTCTCATCATCGCTGGCGAAGGAAGCGAGGCGGATGAAGTCCCCATCGAGGCGAACCTTGCCACGACCCGAGATCTTCGACCAGTTGATGAAGCCGTCAAAGGCATTCTCTGAGTTAGGCCAGCCACCACGCAGCGAGCCACGGTTGTTCTCCGAGAAGCGGTACCAAGAGCCTTCGAGAGCGTCGGCATTGATACGGATCATATTGCCAGCGTACTTCTCGATGATCGCATTGTTCTTGAGGTGAGGCATAACAAGGGAGACATAGACGCCGTACTTACGGGCGTACTTATTGATCCACTGCATCCCACGCACATAGCGCTCACGGCCATAGCCGCGGTCGATCTGGTCGCTGTAGTTCATACCGTCTTCATACCAGGAGAGGAAGTCCATACGGATGAAGTGCACACCCATATCAGCGTAGTGCTTGAAGAAGGCCTCGAAGTGCTGCTCAGCTCCAGGGTGATCGGTGAGCACCCAACCGAACTGATCATTCTTCGTGGGGTGGAGGACATCCTTATCCTTCTCGGGATTGTAGCGCAGGCTACCGACAGTGATGCCGTCAGTACCTGGGATGATCGCATTAGGATTGCTATAGTGCAGCCAGAAGGGATTGTCGTAGACCCCGAGCTTGAGGCCCTTAGCCTTGAGCTTGGCGATGATCGTAGAGAGCTCGATCTCGGGAGAGCTCTCATCCTTCTGAGAGCGGCTGTAGCGCGTCATATATCCGTCGTCCCCACCCATGGCAGCGAAGCCATCGGTGACAAGCATATCGTAGCCGTAGGGCTTGAGGTTGGTAGCGACGAAGTCAATAGCTTCATCCCAGTCCTTCTCGGTGAAGATATTGGGGAAGGAGCCGTCCTTCTCCTGCTGACGCAGTGCGCCATAGACGCTCCAGTAGAGCGGAGCATAGTCCATCCCTGGGTCTTGAGCCAATGGCGTCAAGCCCTGCGTAGGGTCGACCTTGTCGACGCTGAGGTCACTCGTCACGTCCCACGTGTTGCTATTGCAGCTGGTCATAAGAGCTGCCAGCGCCAGTGCGGCGATGAGATATTTCTTCATATTCCTATTGTCTTGTTAGAGTCGTCGGCTATGCACCGATATACGTGACGTTGATCTTCTTCGTGGAGAAGTTGATGGTGATCTTGTAGGTACCTGCTTGCGTCACCTTCCACTTGTGGTCAGCACCGCCCTTGACGACGTCGCCAGCACTGATGCCCGAGGCATTCACCTCCGTATCAGCCTGAGGGGCCTGAAGCCAGTCACCAGAGAAGTCATCGTTGGTCGAGGTGAGAGCCACCTTGAACTCCCCGTTACCGAGAGCACCCTGCCAAGAGAACTCAAGGGGCGAGGAGCTACTCTTCGTCATCGCCGTCCCCTTGATATCCCAGCCCTTAGGCGTAGCACCACCGACGAGGCGTGCCTCAGCAGTAGCGATACTCGTGCTGGCACCACCGACGTATTCGGCGGTGAGCTTGTGCGTCTTCATATCGATGGTGAGGACGTAGTTGCCAGCCTTCGTGACCTTCCACTTATTGTCAGCACTCTTATTGGTACCAGCGACGACGTCCAGTGCGCTGGTCGTAGCGTCCGAGATCTCGACATCGGCAGCCGAAGCATAGAACCAGTCCTTAGCCACGTCATCGAAGCCACCGGTATTCGTAGCCATGAGCTTCAGTGCTCCAGCCTTGAGCTCGCCAGCGTAGACGAACGTATGCTCACCGACCTTCTTGAAGGCAAGCGCCTCGCCGATATTCCAGCCACCGGCAGCATCGCCAAGAGCGTAGAGCGTCTCGGTCTTCCAAGGATCACTCTTGGGGGCAGCGGTGAAGGACTCTACCTTGATCGTGCGGTTCGTGACGTCGAAGACGAGCTTATACGTCCCAGCCTCGGTGACCGTCCACTTATTGTCTGCGCCACCAGCGACCATACCCTGCTTGGATACCCCTTCGTGGCTGAGTGTCACACCTGCCTCGGGAGCCTGGATGTAGGGACCAGCGTAGTCCTTGAGGACCGTAGCGTCAGAGACGAGCTTGAATTCACCCGTCTTCAGTGCTCCCTCATAGGTGAACTGCAGGGGGCTGTCGGAGGTCTTCGTGAAGGTCGTAGCCTCCGTCGTTGACCAGCCCGCAGGAGTAGCGTCACCGATGAAGCCCAGCGTAGAGGTCGTGATAGGTGTCACGGGCTCAGCGCCCTCATAGACAGCCTGGATCGTGCGCTCACGCAGGTTGATCGTCAGCAGATAGGTACCCGACTCGGTGACCTTCCACTTCGTGTCGTCACCTCCTCGGCGAACGCTGATGCCGCTCTCGGCGACACCTTTACTATTGATCTCGGTGTTTGCCTTCGGAGCATAGATGAAGGTCGCCCCCCAGTCGCCCTTAGCGAGAGGGAACTTCAGCTCCCCTGCGGCGAGACGGCCATGGTAAGTGAAGACGAACTTATTGCTGGCATCGCGTACCAGCTCGGCAGGATTGTCAATGCTCCAGCCCGCAGGCGTAGCGTCACCTACCATATAGAGATGGTCGACCTTGAGAGGGAGCTCCTCGTCGATGACTACGATGTCCTTGTCATCATGGCATGACTGGAGGACCGCTGGGACGGCGAGCACTGCGAGAGCCCATATCCCATACTTGAATATTCTGTTCATGTCTAATCTGTGTGCTTTAGAGATTACACCTTAGTATGTAGTGGAGTTAGTAGCCGGGGTTCTGCTTGAGGTTGCGGTTAGCCCCAAGGATATCTCGGTGAAGCGGGAAGATGAGCGTGTGGCTATCGGCATCGGCCTTCTTATCCCACCAAGCATCGAGGAACTTCCCGAAGCGGATGAGGTCGATACGGCGACGCCCTTCGGCGAAGAACTCACGGCCCCATTCGGCGAGCATTTCCTTGAGATCGAGCTGTGCCGTACCCTCGGGAGCATAGAGAGCCGTCGACCAGTCGGAGGAGGGATAGTTACGCTTACGGACGCTATTCAGTAGCTGGGCAGCAGTGGTCGCATCACCACTGCGGAGCTTGCATTCGGCGAGGCTGTAGATGATCTCAGGCAGGCGGATCTCACAGTAGTCTGCCTCGAGCTGCCCTGACTCATCGTCTGAGTAGAGAGGATACTTGGCGAACATCCAGCCAGAGTTATCGTCGCCATCCTCCAGACGGCTCTCAGACGTAGCGAGCCACTTATTCCCGTCGGTACCGCCGAACTTCCCTACGGCATCACGCAGGTCAAGCGTGTAGCGGCCGTTGTGATCCTTGAGGTAAGCCGTCTGCCCCTTGTCATCCGTGTAGGAGATCTTGCCGAAGATGAAGAGGCCTTCGCGGCGGTTGTTGCCGAGGTTCGTGTACATCTTCAGGCGGACATCGGAGGGATATTGCTTGAAGCGCTCGATAGGCATACCCAGCTCATAGGTGTACTTCTCACCCTTGGGGTTGTAGCTGGGAGAAGCCGAGTACTTGATGTTGTGCGTACCGACCTTATTCTTCGTATCCTTGAGCCAGTCACTGGCCTTAGAGGGGACAGACCACCAGTACATATCACCATTGTAATGCCAGTGTGTGCGACCTGCTGAGCCTGGGAAGGCAAAGATGACTTCGTCAGAAGTCTGGTTGTCCCAGTCGAAGGCAGCATCCCAGCGATCAGCGACCTTATATGCGCCGTACTTGCCGTCGAGGATATCCTGAGCGTACTGCGCACACTCGGTGTAGTGGTCCTCACCGATGTAGACCTTTGCATTGAGGTAGAGGCGCACCAAGAGAGCTGCGGCACTGGCCTGCGTCCACTGACCTTGGGCGGCCTGATTGCCACCGAGAGACGTCTTGCGAGTCAGCTCGGGCAGGGCGGCCTTCAGCTCAGACTCGATGAAGTCATAGACCTTGCGGGGCTCTACCTGACCCGTGGAGTTCTTACTCGTGTCGTAGTAGCTCACTGCCAGAGGGACGTTGCGGAAGGCATCCAGCAGACGGAGGTAGAACCACGCACGCAGCACTCTATTCTGCGCCTTGAGGTTCTTGAACTCCGCATCGGAGAACCCGAACTTCGCGGCTGAGCGCTGCTCAAGGTCCTCGATCACGAGGTTAGCCTGCATGATCCCTTGGAAGCAACCATTGTACTCCGTCTGGGCTTCGCCGTTGGTCGTGAGCCACTCATGGCGGTGCATACGCGCCCAGCGTCCACCATCATCCCACCAGTCTTCGCGGGTGGGGGTGATGAGCTGGTCAGCAGACTCTTCATTGAGCACGTGGCGGCTCTGCACGCTCCAGAAGGCGTGCTCGAAGGGGCGGAAGACGGCACGGATGACGTCCGACTTCGTATTATAGTAGTTCTGTGAGGCGACCTGATCGTAGAGATTCTCGTCCAGGTTAGTACATCCCACGAGGCTGGCAGCGACGAGCGCACCTGCCATATATTTCATTGTCCTTCTCATTGCTTACTCTGTATGATGTCACAGACAGTGATGTCCATCAATAGATTAGAAGTTCACCTGCGTACCGATCATGAACTGACGGGTCGAGGGGTAGTACGAGCGGGAGCCCGTAGCCCCAGGATTCAGCCCATTGACCTGATAGTTCGAGGGGTCGATACCAGAGAACTTGGTGATGGTAAGGAGGTTGCTCGCCGTAGCGTAGATGCGTACAGCATCGATGTACTTCTTCTTCAGATTCAGCGTATAGCCGAGGCTGACTGAGGAGAGCTTGAGGTAGTCCCCTGGCTCGAGGAAGTAGTCAGAGACGATGGGGTTCTGCGAGACGATCTTATTCTTGCTATAAGCCTTGTCCATCACATTGCCCTGGAAGTTCCGCGTCCCATAGTAGAAGTCGTGGATATTGAAGAGGTCGAAGCCGAGTGCCGTCTGGAAGAAGAGCGAGGCATCGATATTCTTGTAGCGCAGGGTATGGGTCATCGAGCCGGTGAACTGAGGCAAACCATTACCCACATACTGGCGGTCATCGTCGGTAGCATTATCAGCAAGGACCTTGTCGCCGTCCTTGTCGTAGACGACCCAGCGACCCTGAGGATCTACCCCAGCATACTTCAGCATGTAGAAGTTCCCGATACGCTTACCCTTCTCGATACGCTGCAGGTTGTGGAAGGGATAGGGGTCCTCCGTACCGACGACGTCGTAGTAGTCCTGCCCGACGAACTTATCATTGCTGAAGTCCACGAACTTATTGCTCATCGTAGCCCCGATGACATTGATCGTGTAGGTGAAGTCCTTCGTCTTGACGGCATTCCACGTGAGGTCAAATTCGAAGCCGCTATTGCGCATCGTGCCGACGTTGACGAAGGTCGAGGTAAAGAGATAGGGAGGTACCGAGACATTGTAGTCACCGAGGAGGTCCTGCTGCTTACGGCTGTAGTAGTTGAAGGAGCCGTAGAGGTCACCACCGAAGAGCGTCCAGTCGAGACCGACGTTCCAGTTCTGACCCTTCTCCCAGCGCAGGTCAGGGTTGACGTTCTTGCCAGGTCCCCATACCTGATAGTACTTACCATTATATAGGTAGTAGCCGAAGCCCGACATCGTGTTGAGCGAGCGGTAGCTGTCGAAGGACTGGTTCCCCGTGATACCGAAGTCACCACGAAGCTTGAGGTCGGTGAGCCAGCTCTTCGTCCCAGCCATAAAGGCTTCGTCAGAGATACGCCAGCCGGCAGAGATAGCGGGGAAGTTCCCCCACTTGTGGTGCTCACCGAACTTCGACGAGCCTTCGTGGCGGAGTGAAGCCGTCAGCATATAGCGGCCCTTCCAGTCGTAGCTCACACGACCAAAGAAGGAGATGAGCTTGGAGTCATTCTTATAGGACCCCATACCGAGCTCCCCTTCATCCTTAGCGTAAGTACCGCTACCGAGGTTGTTGTCCTCGAGCGCATCGTTGGGGAAGTCCTTATTCGCAGCGTTCAGCCCTGAGTACTGCTCATACTGATAGGAGTACCCTGCCATCACCTTGAAGTTGTGATTGCCGAAGGAGTTGGCGTAGTTCGTGACCCACTCGAGGGTACGTATAGCACTCTTCGAGTAGTCCTGCGAGGCCTCACCTTCACGACCGGCATTGATCGCCAGCGTGCTCGTCGAGGGGCGAAACCACTGATTGTAGTTGTCATACTGGTGGTCTGCGAAGATCAGCTGCGTGGTCAGCGTCTGACGATCCTCCTTATTCAGGAGCAGAGGCAGGAGGTTGAGCTTGACGGTACCGTCCCAGTCGAGGAGCTTCGTCGTACCCGTGCTCTTATCCTTCTTCAGGAGCTCGAGCGGATTGTAGCCAGCAGCCTGCCCCTTGAAGTTATAGTAGAGCGAAGGATCCTTGGGGTCCATGATAGGCGTCGTGGGGTTAGCCTCGACAGCATTGCGGAAGACATCCCAAGAAGCATTCTTGCGGTAGGCGACGCGGGGAGCGACATTCAGCGAGAAGGTGATGAGCCCACCCTTTGCCGTGTGATTCAGCGCGACACGTGCACCATATTCCTCACGACCCGAATAGAGATCGATACCATTGGCGCTGCGGTAGTCAGCCGACACACGATAGTTCGAGCGAGCACTACCACCGCTGAGGCTGAGCGAGTGCTGGGTGCGTGCCCCGACACGGCTCACCGCATCAAGCCAGTCGACACTACCTCCGAGGTCGTAGCCGACGCCCGAGGCCAGACGATTCGCACGATACTCATCAGCGCTGAGCATATCGAGCTCACGCTTGATGACGTCGAAGGAGACCGTACCGGTGTAGGTCGTGTGGAGGTTGCCATCACGAGCACCCTTCTTCGTCGTCACGAGGATGACCCCATTGGAGCCGCGCGTACCATAGATAGCACTGGCAGCCCCGTCCTTGAGGATGTCGAAGCTCTCGATATCGTTGGGGTTGAGGTTCGTCAGGTTACCACCAGGCACCCCGTCGATGACGATGAGTGGGCCGAGGCCTGCAGCACGGGAGGAGACCCCACGCACCTGAATGCTTGCCTGATTGTTTGGGTCACCTGCTCCGGTATTCGTGATGCTCACACCAGCGACCTTCCCCTGGATCATCATCGAGGGGTCGACGGTAGCCATCTGAGAGAAGTTCTTGGAGGAGACGTGGGTGACAGCGGAGGTCAGCTCCTTCTTACCCACCGTGCCATAGCCGACGACGACGACCTCATTGAGTGTAGCCGCCTCTTCGGTGAGGACGACCTTGATCTCACGACGGCCATCAAGGGCTATCTCAAGGGGCTTGTATCCGACGTAGCTCACGCGGATCGTAGCCTTAGGATTCTTAGCCTTGAGGACGAAGTGCCCCTTGGCATCGGTCATCGTACCATTGGTCGTACCCTTCTCGAGGACGGTCGCCCCGATGATGGGCTCACCGGCTGGATCAGTCACGGTACCCTTGACGCTCACGGTCTGGGCAAAGAGGCTGACCGAGGTGAGTACCAAGGTCGATGAGAGGAGTAGTCGCCGCAGCGAGGTATCCACGCTTTGTACAGTTTCCATCATTGATATGTAGGTTAGAATTTTTATCCCAACAGTTAGGTATCTGGCGACTCGGATGAGTGGCTGAGCCTTAGCTCACCTGGATCGCTACCAACGAAGATAGACGAAATGCATACGCGAAGAGGGTGAGGTACTAAGTATATAGTTGGTGCAGAAACATCCACTCTGATACTTAGCAACTTACCCTCTTTTTATAGACAAAAAAAGTAGTGATTATTGGGGCGGATTGGCGCCTTTCAGAGCCTTTTTCCCGATCTCCATGACCTGCTTCTCGAGCTCGTCACGATCACCTCGAGCACGATTGCGCATGCGGGTACGGTAGTTGTAAATCGTCGTCACCGAGTAGCGCAGGAAGTGTGCGATCTTGGTGCTGTCGGTGATGCCGAGGCGGATGAGCGCGAAGACACGCAGCTCGGTATTGAGCTTCTGCCCTGGCTTGAGCTGTACCTGCTCGTCCTCACGGAGGAGCGCATTGAAGTCCTCGACGAAGGTCGGGAAGAGGTTGATGAAGGTCGTGTCGAAGCTGTCGTAGAACTCTGCCAGCTCCGTCTCGACCTCCTGATTGTATGAGGTGAGGGCCTGCTGGATCTCCTTCGTCTTACCAGCACTGAGGAGCTGACGCAGGCGCTTACGGAAGCTCTCCATCTTCTCCAGATAGGTCGAGCACTGATCCATGTACTGAGTGATGTAGGCCTCTTTGAGGTACGAGGTCTCGGTGATGAGCTGATTCTGCCGCTTCATCTCCTCGTTGTACTCCACGAGCGTGCGGTTGACCTCATTGAGCTGGCTATTGGCATGCGCCAGATCCGTCTGCGCCTGCTGCAGGGCTTTCTTCTGCTTCAGGACGCTGAAGATGGCGAAGATGAGGCTCACGACAAGGAGGCTGATGGCGATAAGGACCCCTGTGATGACACGCTGTTGCTGCTGCTTCTTCTCCAGATAAGCCTCATTGACGACGGGGAAGGTATCGAGGATCTCGAGGATACGGAGGCGGGCATTACACGCCTTCGCATCAGCCATACACAGCGTGAGGTAGTGGTAGGCGCGGTCGATATCGCCCGACTGGAAGAGGATCACAGCGAGCTTGCGCAGGGCGATGTACTCACGTGTGTCGCTCTGCATATCGCTGATAGCAGCCAGCGTGTAGTAGTGTCGGGCCTCCTCGATACGCCCCATGTGGTAGTAGGCCTCGGCGATGGTGTAGTGGTAACCCGCATCGAAGCGCCCATCGCCCGTCGGCGTGAAGGGCAGGAGCTCACGTAGGGCCTCGGCATACTCGCCGTGGGCAGTCAGCTTATCGGCATAGATCATCCGATACATATTCGACCTCGCCTCATAGATCGTCAGGAGCGAGTCGCGGAAGTCATCGGTGAGGCTGGCGTAGGCGGCTTTCTCTTGTGCCGTCACGGCATAGTCCGCCATGAGGCCGAAGAGGCTTCGGCAGAGGTGGAAGAACTGGCTACGCTGCCCCGGGAGGACGCCCCCCTCACGCAGAGGCTTGATGATCTCATCGGCTTCCTTGAACATCCCGATCGTCATCAATGCCGTAGCCCGATGGAGCAGGGCATTCTGCTTCTGCTCCTCATTGCCCGCCTGCTGTGCCAGCTGGGAGAGTGCCGTAGCATAGAAGAGCGAGGAGTCGGTATTGTATGAGCGATTCTCCTGCCACAGCGCCTCATAGAGGTTCATACGCCCCTCCACGTTCCCTGCACTCAGCTTACTCAAGCTCTGTCGCAGGGTCTCTAAGGCCTCCTCCTTGCGCTGCATGTAGGATGGGCGCTGCTCGATCGTCTGATTGAGCTTCACCAAGAGGCTATCCGAAGAGCCTGCCCACAGCGAAGGGAAGAAGGAGAGGAAGACAGCGATAACGGCCATCCACTTTAGAGAATTCCGCTTGATCATAATCCCAAATTTAGGAAGTATCCTTGATTTATCAGCAAAAGCGCGTGAATTCGGCAGAGTTTTCGTCATCGAATATTCCACCTATGACGGCTCTCTCCCACCCTCTTTTCTTCTTATCCAGCGCAGGGAAAAGTGTCCTTCTTGTGAAGGAAAAAGCACCTTCACATAGTGGGTTTTCTCTGTCTATACACGTAGTCTTAAAGACCTGGTAGGTAAATCCAAATATCCACGTACGTAGATATTAGAACCACGTACGTAGCCCAAACTTTTCTGCCACTCGTCCAAAACTTTTGTCTCTACGCAGAGCAACAAGCTAATATAGGTTCACGCACGGACCAATATAGGTCAGCCCGCCGACCAATATCGGTTCGCACCACCCTTACCACGAAGGCGCAGAAAAGCCCGCCGTAGGAAGGTCGTTCCTGGAGGTAACTTTTTTCCCACGAAAAGGAATAGCACGGCAGGCTCCATACGTGGGGGAGAAGCCGTATCTTCGCAGTGTGAAACAGGTCGATACAAATCCATCCCGCCCTACCTTCCAGCCGCCCCTCATGACGGGGCTTTCTGAGCAAGGAGTCTCCCTCTCCCAGCCCCTTCCACCTCACACCCGTCGCTCCCTCTCGGGGCTTATGGGTTCTGCCCGTGCCTTCATCGCTCCGCGCATCCGCCAGGCGGCACCGCTCGTAGCACTCCTACGTGACGAAGAGGAGGCCGGCTACTTCTATTCGGACTTAGCCCAGCTCTTGGGTGAGGATGGCGTACTCTTCTTCCCCTCAGCCTATCGCCGTGCGATCCGCTATGGGCACCGCGATGAGTCGAGCGCCCTCCTGCGCTCCATGGTGCTCAGCGCCCTGATAAGTGCAGCAGCACCAGGCGGCACTCCCCTACCCATCCTCGTCACCTATCCCGAGGCCCTCATGGAGGGTATCCCCCAGGAGAGTGGCACGAAGGAAGAGCCCCTCATCATCCATCGGGGGGACATCATCGAGCGTGACCACCTGCGTGACCAGCTCCTCGCCTGGGGCTTCGAGCGTGTGGACTACGTCTATGAGCCGGGGCAGTTCGCTCTGAGAGGAAGCATCGTCGATGTCTATTCCTTTGCCTCAGAGCTCCCCTACCGTCTGGACTTCTTCGACGATGAAGTCGAGAGCCTTCGTCGCTTCGAAGTCGATAGCCAGCTCTCCGTACGTCAGCTCACGGAGATCACGCTGAGCCCCGACCTATCACAAGGCTCAGGCGACCTCACTTCGCTCATCAGCCTACTCCCTGCAGGCACTCAACTCCTCCTCTCGGGTGGCGGATCGCTTAGTACCCGACTTGAGATGACTTGGACCGAAGCCCCACTACTGCAAGACGGCGAAGGCTTCGAAGACCTTGAGGCGCTGCGTCGTATGCTCATCGAGCCCAGCCAGCTCTTCTCCGAGATCCAGGCACTCTCGGGCTATGAGCTGACGGACGAGGCTACACCGAATGGCCTGCACTTCCACACCACACGCCAGCCCCTCTTCCACAAGGACTATGATGGTCTGGCCGCCCAGATCCGCTCTTGGCGTGCCGACGGCTATACCATATATATATGTGCAGCGAGCCGTGAGGGTCACGAGCGCGCCCGCGACATCCTCACCTCACGCCTCAGCGAAGCCGAGCTACCCACAGAGGTGACCCTCGGGCTACATGAGGGCTTCGTCGACGAAGACCACCGCTGGGTACTGCTCACCGAGCACGAGCTCTTCGACCGCTACCACAAGTACACCCTACGTAGCGACAAGGCCAGCTCGGGGAAGGTCACACTCTCGCTGAAGGAGATCCAGAGCTTCAGTCGTGGCGACCTCATCGTCCACGCCGACCACGGTATCGGGCGCTTCGACGGCCTGGTGAGTATGCCTCAGGGCGACCACATGCAGGAGTTCGTCAAGCTCGTCTACCGCAACAATGACACCATCTATGTCAACCTGCACAGCCTGCACAAGCTCTCCCACTACCGCTCGGGCGAAGGGGGGAAAGAAGTCACGCTCAGTGCAGTCGGCTCGGGGGCATGGCAGCGTATCAAGGAGCGCACGAAGAAGCGCATCAAGGATATCGCCCGTGATCTGATACGCCTCTACGCCAAGCGTCGTGAGACGGAGGGCTTTGCCTTCAGCCCCGATACCTACCTCCAGCACGAGCTCGAGGCATCGTTCGCCTTCGAGGACACCCCCGACCAAGCCGCCGCCGTCACCGCTGTGAAGGCAGATATGGAGCGCCCCTATCCGATGGACCGCCTCCTCTGCGGGGATGTCGGCTTCGGGAAGACGGAGGTAGCCGTGCGTGCCGCCTTCAAGGCTGCCACCGACGGCAAGCAGGTCGCCGTCCTCGTCCCCACGACGGTCTTGGCATACCAGCACTACCGCACCTTCTCCAAGCGACTGAAGGACTTCCCCGTGCGTGTTGACTACATCTCCCGTGCCCGCACGCCGAAGGAGCTTCGTGCTATCCTCGCAGACCTCCGTGAGGGGAAAATCGACATCATCATCGGCACGCACCGCCTGACGAGCAAGGACGTAGCGTTCCACGATCTTGGCCTCCTGATCATCGACGAAGAGCAGAAGTTCGGCGTCGCCACGAAGGAGAAGCTCCGTCAGCTGCAGGTCAATGTCGACACGCTCACGATGAGTGCCACTCCTATTCCCCGTACCCTGCAGTTCTCACTGATGGGTGCGCGTGACCTCTCGAACCTCAATACCCCGCCTGCCAACCGCCGTCCCGTAGAGACCCTCCTCACGCAGACCACCCCGCAGATCATCCGCGAGGCCGTGGGCTTCGAGATGAGTCGCAATGGGCAGGTGTACTTCGTCAATAGCCGCATCAGCAACATTGAGAACCTCGCCGCCCTCATCCAGCGCGAGGTCCCCGACGCACGCATCGCCGTCGCCCACGGGCAGCTGGCACCGAAGGAGATGGAGCAGATCCTCATCGACTTCGGCAACCACGAGTACGACGTCCTCGTGGCGACGAAGATCATCGAGAACGGTATCGACGTGCCGAACGCCAATACCATTATGATCCACGACGCGCACCACTACGGCC
>ERZ773043.296-NODE-296-length-28802-cov-3.768706_pt1 | contig 28802 bp, 18 predicted proteins | sample MGYA00580636_ERZ773043 | MGnify/ENA primary metagenome ERZ773043 (study PRJEB29015, sample SAMEA2737992) | human oral metagenome | biome: human oral; feature: human-associated habitat; material: dental | place: China | collected 2065 ...
GGTGTGACTTATAGCTGGAACGAGAAGGACTTTAATTCGGGCTTTACCATCACGCCCATGTATAAGTATTTGGCTAAACAAAGTCAGAAACACTCGTGGCAACTCACGGCAACATGGTACTTAAACTTCTGCAACCACCTATTAACGTTCGACGGATTTGCCGATTTCTGGGGCGATCGCCGTTTCGCCGACGGGCGAAACATTGCCGTTTTCCTTTCCGAACCCCAATTCTGGGTTAACCTCAACCGCATCAAAGGCGTTAGCGAAGACTTCAAACTAAGCCTAGGAACGGAATGGGAAATAAGCAACAACTTCGTTAATCAAAACCACCGCTGGTATTGGTTGCCTACCTTGGCAGCGAAGTGGACGTTTTAATAAATACAACTGGCCTCACCCCCAACCCCTCTCCAAGGAAAAAAAGCCTCACCCCCAACCCCTCTCCAAAGGGAGAGGGGCGTAATATGCTATGCAGCTACTAAGCTGATAAGCGAAAAATGCAGTGCTATTGCAAGGCATATCACTCCCCTCTCCCTTTGGAGAGGGGTTGGGGGTGAGGCTTTTTCCACCCTTAGCGAGAGGCAGGGATGAGGCTGGCTAACACTAAGTTTACACCATGTCTTTCTATTCTCTTTTGGGGTTTAACCCCAAGAAACAATCGCGCCGCACAGAGATGATGGCCGGCGTAACCACGTTTCTAACCATGAGTTACATCCTTGCCGTGAACCCCGACATACTAAGTGCCGCGGGAATGGACAAGGGTGCCGTGTTCACTGCCACTGCCTTGGCCTCGGCCCTTGGCACATTGTTCATCGCTTTCTTAGCCAAGTTACCCTTTGCACAAGCTCCAGGCATGGGCATCAACGCCTTTTTCGCCTTCACCTTGGTGCGTGGCATGGGCTATTCGTGGGAGGCAGCCTTGGCGGCAGTGTTTGTAGAGGGTATCATCTTCATCCTTTTAACCGCCCTGAACATACGCGAACAAATTGTAAAGTGCATCCCCAAGAACCTGCGCTTTGCCATTTCGGGCGGCTTAGGACTGTTTATCGCCTTCATCGGACTGAAAAACGCGGGACTTGTAGTGGCCAACGATGCCACCTTCGTTTCGCTAGGCGCCTTCACTCCCACGGCTGCATTGGCCTCGTTGGGCATCATTTTAAGTGGCGCACTGCTGGTGTTGAAGGTTCGCGGAGCCTTGTTTTATAGCATCTTGATATGTACGGTTGTGGGCATACCTATGGGCATAACCCAAATTCCCGATGCCTTCGTGCCCGTTTCGCTACCCCAAAGCATCGCCCCAACGTTCTTAAAGCTCGACTTCGCTGCACTGCTCAACGTAGATATGATGCTCACCATATTTGTATTGGTGTTTATCGACATCTTCAACACGCTGGGAACGCTCATCGGAACGGCAGCCAAAACCGACATGATGGACGAAAAAGGCAATGTGAAGAACATCCAAAAGGCCATGATGGCCGATGCCATCGCCACGTCTACGGGTGCACTTCTGGGCACATCTACCGTTACAACGTTCGTCGAAAGTGCGGCTGGTGTGGCCGAAGGCGGCCGAACAGGACTCACGGCATTTACCACGGCTATGTTCTTCCTCGTGGCTTTGTTCATGGCTCCGCTGTTCCTTATCATCCCTTCTGCCGCAACCACGGGTGCACTGGTGCTTGTTGGCGTGTTTATGTTAGAGTCTATCAAGAAGATAGACCTGCAAGACATCTCCGAGGCACTACCTTGTTTTATCACCGTTTTGATGATGGTGCTAACTTATAGCATTGCCGAGGGTATGGCCTTGGGACTTATTAGTTACACGTTGGTAAAGTTGTTGAGCGGCAATTACAAAGACGTCAACATCACGCTCTTCATCGTTAGCTCACTTCTTGTTTTGCGCTATGTGTTCCAATAAGGCTCGCTCACTGTTGCTGGGGGCCGTGTTGTGCATGGCCTTTGCTGCCTTTGGGCAGACACTTGTGTTGGGTAGCTATAATATAAGGTATCGAAACGACGGCGATGAGGCCAAAGGGCACCTTTGGGCGAAACGTTGTCAGGTGATAGCCGACCAACTTAACTACCACCATCCCGATGCTTTCGGGGCGCAAGAGGTGCTGAAAGGCCAACTCGACGACCTGCTGCGCGCACTGCCCGACTACGATTACGTGGGCGTTGGGCGCGACGATGGACACGAGGCGGGCGAGTATGCGCCCATATTTTATCGGCGCGACCGACTGGATAAGCTTAGCGACGGATTTTTTTGGCTGTCGCCTACACATACAAAACCTTCGTTGGGGTGGGATGCGGCTTGCATACGCATCTGCACTTGGGCCAAATTCAGGGTGCGCGAAAGTGGCGAAGAGTTTCTTTTCTTCAACCTCCATACCGACCATGTGGGCGTTAAGGCCCGCCGAGAGTCGGCAAAGCTGGTGATGAAAGCTATCGACGGCTTGGGAGGAAAGGAGATGCCGGTGGTGCTAACGGGCGACTTTAACGTAGACCAAACCGACGAAACCTACGCCATCTTCACCGCAAACGCGCGCTTAAACGATGCCTACGTTGTGGCTAAGCACCGCTTTGCCGAGAACGGAACGTTTAACAGCTTCGACCCCACGCTGAAAACAGCCAGTAGAATAGACCACGTTTTTGTGTCGCCCCGTTTTGCAGTGGCTCGTTATGGCGTACTGCCCAACTTCTATTGGACGGAAGAACCCGCGGCCAAAAGTCAGAAAGGGCAGGATGCACCGCAACAAATCGACTTTAAACAACACCGAATACGCACGGCATCCGACCATTATCCGGTGTTTGTGGAAGTGAATTTAAGGCGGTAGTCATGCCGCAGCCGGCATCACACCCCAACGCCTCTCCAAGGGGCGAGGGGGTGTGTAAAGCCTTGTTGCTGCCTAGCATGTTGCACCCATTGGCCTAGTAACCACACCATGATATGATGTTTTTTCATTTAGAAACGATAAAGCATATTACGTTTCTACGTTTAGAAACCACCAAGCTTACCACGCCCCGCTCCGCTTGGAGCGGGGTGGTGGGCAAGGCTTTTCTTTGTCTTTCTCTTCTCTTTTGTGTTGTATGCTTATTGGGCTGTCGCTCTGATTACCGCAACAAGATAGATGCGGCGTTGCAAGCAGGCCACAATTGGCAGGCAATGACCCTGCTAAACCAAGCCATTGCCGACACAGCCACGGCCGAATGGCTGTGGAAACGCGCCGAACTAGAAACAAAGCTGGGCAAGGATGCCGATGCTTTGCGCGATTACGACCGCCTGTTACTTCTCCATTCGATAAAAGATGGTGCTGAATTTGCAGCTCATGTAGACATCGCCGCCGACAGCTCGGTGAACGTTAACGAGGTGTTCAGCAGGCAACTAGCGGCTTATTTAAAGCTTGGGCAAATGCGTTTGGCCGAGAATAAGTTGGAGCAGATGCGAAAATATCTTTATGATAAGGGGCAAGTAGGCAAGTATTATTATTGGAAGGGGGTTATAGCCAAAGGCAATAAGGATTGGTATGCGGCTTATTCGTTCTTTTTGGATGCAGCATTGCAGCACTACCCTAATGCCCGTTTGCAGCTAAAAGAGATGTCGACGCGGTCGGGAATGCCATTGAACTGGCCCGCAGACCTAGATTCGATGAACGTTGAACTGCAATTTACAGATGGAACAAAATGGCCTATTGCCAATAAGTTGCAGGGCGAACCGCGGCTCGTAAAGGTTGAACGAAAACAAGTAGAGATAACCAACATATGGAAGTTTGTTCAGAAAAACTATCTCCACGCCGTTGCTTTGCGCGCCATTCCCGGCATGGCCAACAAAGGTAAGCAGGTGGCACCTGTGTGTATCGCCACAACTAACGGCAACAACCTTTGCTTTACCTGCCTGCCCGGCAGTAGGGGGTTGGCTAAATTAGGGCTTGATGCAAGCGATGGTTCTGCAAAAACCAATGCACAACTGGCCAAACCGCAGGTTATCGAGGTGTGGGTGATGAAGTACGAAGACGGCCACGGGCTGCGAAACTGCGAGGTTTACATCAAATAGAGCTGCTTTTGGCCTTATGCCTCTCTTGGGTTTGGGTTAAAGCAATGTAGTTGGCTTACCCTGAATTTGTATAAATTTTAGTACAAATTTTAACGTTATGAGTGCCGTTTTATTCACCAACTGCCCACTCGGTCGCAAAAAATCGATTCTCGCGAAGGTTTGTTTTGATGCAAAAAGGGGTTGCATGTGAATGTTGCCAAAATGAATTTTTATTTAAGGAAACCGCCATTAGCACCAGTTTTGGGGCAATTTGCTGCTAAATGGAGTGCGTTTTGGTGCAAAATAGCGTGCGTTTTGGTGCTAAACGCCTTGCGTTTTGGTGCTAAATGCAGTGCGTTTTGGTGCTAAACACAAGGTAAAACGCTGCTAAATGCGGTGCGATTTGCCGCTAAATGCGAGATGAAAAGCATAAATATCCATTGCAATTGTATAAACAAAACCTTTTAGAACCATGAAAAACACGGCTAAAAAGGGCAAAATGGCCATAAAAAAGTGGGGTTTTAGGGGCTAAAAGCGAGTAATTGGGCTTGAAAAAAATGCGAGTCGGCAGCGAAATAGAAAGGCAAAATGGTGCTAAATGCAAATTGTAGGCTCAAAAAGGAGATGAAAACGTAACGCATAAAGGCATAAAAAGCGGTTTTTTACCCATTTTGGGCCTTTATTTTGTCTAGAATGGGCTTGCAGGCGAGGTGTGTTTTGTAAAATATTTTATAGTTTTCCAGTTTTTCTAGTCTTTCTAGATATCCTAGTGTTCCTAGATATTCTAGTGCTCCTATATTTCCTAGCTCTCATAGATGTCCTAGCCTTCCCTTGATAGCCTGATGCTCCTAGCTTTCCAAGATACCCTAGGTTTTCTAGCCCTCTTGGCCTTCCTAGATAGCCCTTGCCTTTCTAGCTCTCCTGGTTTTACTGGTTTTCCTAGTTTTCCTAGCTACCCTGATGCGCCTCGCTAAACTTATTCCTCACGCCTTTTCTCTGTCTTAAATCCCCATAAATAAGGAACGCCGTTGCGGCATAATTTTCTTAACTTTGCGCCTGTTAACGGCGGTAGGCTTAACCCCAAACACCACCAACACCACGAGCGGGCACGCACGAGAGCTGTGCATCGCCAGTGGAACAAACGTAACACGCCGCCGCAGCATTGCATACAAAAACAAGATGAAGCAAGACTTAAACCAGCGAAACAAGCTATCCACCTTCTTTTGCCTCTATCTGGCACAAGCTGTGCCCATGAGTTTCTTTACCACTGCCCTGCAAGTAACCATGCGCGAACAACGGTTCTCGCTCTCGGCCATTGCCTTGTTGCAGCTGGTTAAGCTGCCGTGGATACTCAAAATGCTATGGAGCCCACTGGTAGACAGGGCTTGCACCACCATGCGCGGCTACAAGCGGCTCATCGTTGGCAGCGAGTTGGTTTACGCCCTACTGGTGTTTTTGGCCGGCACGCTTAACTTGCAGCTCAATGTGGCCACGGTTATATTGTTGGTATTGCTGTCGTTAGTGGCCTCTGCCACACAGGATATAGCCACCGATGCCCTGGCCATACGCTCCACAAAGGGGCGCGAAAGGGGACTGATGAACAGCATGCAGTCTATGGGGAGCTTTGCAGGGAGCCTTGTGGGTAGCGGACTGTTGCTCGTGGTTTTGCACCGTTATGGGTGGAACAGCGTAACCCAGTGCCTCAGCCTCTTTGTCTTGGTGGCCGCCTTGCCTTTGCTTTTCAACAAAAAGATAAGCCTGCAACAGGATGAAGACAAACGCCAACGCGCACGGTTAACCGACTTTGTGTGGTTTTTCGGCCAACGCGGCGTGTGGCGGCAGATACTTTTTTTGGCGCTCTATTACATGGGCATCATCGGCGTCATGTCTAACATGAAACCCTACATGGTAGACCTAGGCTACTCGATGAAAGACATCGGGCTGATAAACGGCGTGGTGGGCGTGGCCTCGGCTTTCGCCGTTGGCTATCCCACGGGTATGCTCGTTCGCCGCTATGGCTATGCCCGTGTGCGACCCACGGTTGCATGTGCCATGCTCGGTGCCACGCTTTTGTTCACCATCCTGTCGGTAAGCGTGCCCACAACGGCCCAAATAGTCTTGGCTACCGTGTTGCTTTGGGCCAGTTATGGCATGGCAACAGTGGTGGTTTACACCTCGGCCATGAGCCATGTGCGCCCAGGAAAAGAGGGAACCGACTTTACCGTGCAAACCGTATTAACCCACCTAACGGGCATCGTGGCCGCTATGGGCAGCGGTGCCGTGGCCGATGTGGCCGGATATACCGCCATGTTTGGCCTGCAAACCGCCATAGCACTGGCCTCGCTGGCATACGTGAGCTTGGCATTAAAAACAGAAACGACGCATGACTAACGAAGAATTAATTGCCAAATATAACAAGCCCGTGCCACGATACACGAGCTATCCGCCGGCAAACAGCTTTGTGGAGATGGGCGAAGAGGAGTATCTCGCAGCCGTAGACCAGTCTAACAAAGCCGCGATAGACAACATTTCGTTTTACATACACGTGCCCTTTTGCCAACACCTGTGCCACTATTGCGGGTGCAACTCGGTGGCTATGGCGCGCAATGAGGTGGTGGAGGCCTACTTCGATGCCCTGCATCGGGAGATAAACCTGCTGCTGCCACACCTCGACAAGGGGCGGAGAATATCGCAGATACATTATGGGGGAGGCAGTCCTACATCCATTCCACTGCACCACATCAAGCGCCTAAACGAGCATTTGCTGGGTTCGTTCGGCACAATAGAAAACCCGGAGATTGCCATTGAGTGCCACCCTGCTTACCTTAACGATGAACATTGGGAGCAGCTAATCGGCTGTGGGTTTACGCGTTACAGCTTGGGAATACAGGATTTTGACGATAACGTGTTGCGAACCGTTAACCGCCGACCCTCGTTGTTGCCCGTAGAGCATATCGTTGAGCGGCTTAGGCAAAGCGGCGCAAAGGTTAATCTCGACTTCATATACGGCTTGCCGGGGCAAACGGTGCAGAGTTTTTCGCGCACCATCGCACGCGCAATAGACATGCGCCCCAACAGATTGGTTACCTTTAGCTATGCGCACGTACCTTATATATATGGTAGGCAGCGCATATTGGAAAAGGCGGGGCTGCCACCAGAGGCCGAAAAGATGCGCATGTTCGAACAGGCGGCGGAACAACTTGCACGCGCCGGATATTGCCATATCGGCATGGACCACTTTGTTGACCCCAACGACGACCTGCAACAGGCACTGGAACGCAAGCAGCTGCACCGCAATTTTCAAGGCTATTGCCCACGGCGCATCACGGCACAGGTGTATGCCTTGGGCGTGTCGGGCATCAGTCAGCTAGACGTGGCCTATGCGCAAAACACCAAAGATGTGGCACGCTACATTCAATACACCAGCGAAGGGCGGCTCTGCATAGAACGCGGATATGCGCTGCAACCGTGGCAACGCGTGGCGCGCGAGGTGATAGAGAGCTTGATGTGCAACTATTACGTGGCGTGGACAGACATGGCCGAAAGGCTGAACATATCGACAGAAGAGGTGAAAGAGGCCCTAAACTACGACGTGCCGGCCTTGCAACAAATGGCCGACGACGGGCTGATAACCTTAGAACCCACACACATAGCACTTACCGAAGCGGGTTCGCCCTTTGTGCGCAACGTGGCGGCGGCACTCGATAAGATGATGATTAACAACCACAATCGCTTTTCGAAACCCGTGTAACGTGCACAACATGGCAGAAAACCAAGCTAAACAAAAAGATACATGCGCCAAACAACAATAATAATAGGAGCCGGACTTACCGGGCTTACCGCCGCACACACCCTACGAAAACAAGGCAAAGAGGTGCTGGTTGTGGAAAAAGAAAACCGCATTGGCGGACAAATTCGCACCTTTGAAGAGCAGGGATTTGTGTACGAAAGCGGCCCCAACACGGGCATGGTGGCCTATCCCGAAGTGGCCGAACTATTTACCGACCTTGCCCCATACGGCTGTAAGCTGCTTACTGCGCGCGAAGAGACCAAGCAAAGGTGGATTTGGAAGGGCGAACGTTTCCACGCTTTGCCCATTGGATTGAAGGCTAGCGTGCAAACAACCCTGTTTTCTTGGCACGACAAACTGCGGATATTGGCCGAACCTTTCAGGGAGGTAGGCACAGATGCAGACGAAAGTGTGGCGCAACTTGTTAGGCGACGGCTGGGCGATTCGTTTGAACGCTACGCCGTAGACCCTTTTATTTCGGGCGTGTATGCAGGCGACCCCGAACGCTTGGTTACGCGTTATGCGCTGCCCAAGCTTTATAATTTGGAACACACCTATGGCAGTTTTGTGCGCGGGGCGATAGCTAAGATGCGCCAACCCAAAACGCCACGCGACCTGCTTGCCACCAAAAAGGTGTTCTCGGCCGAAGGGGGATTGCAGCGTTTGGTTGATGCCCTTGGCCGTTCGGTTGGCGAAACGAACATCGTTTTGGGCGCAAACAACTTGCATCTGCAACCTTCTGAGCAGGGTTGGAAGGTAGAATATACACAGCCAGACGGCACTGCTTGCAGCATCTTAGCCCAACAAGTGGTAACAACCATTGGTGCTTATGCCTTGCCCCAGTTGCTGTCTTTCGTGCCACAAACGCTGATGGAGCCCATCACCTGCTTGCGTTATGCCCCTATTGTGCAGGTTAGTGTGGGCTTTGCCGATGTGCAAGGGCAGCGCAACGAGGCCTTCGGCGGCCTTGTTCCCTCGTGCGAAAACCGACGTATTCTGGGCGTGCTGTTCCCCGCATCGTGCTTTGAGGGGCGCGCCCCAAAGCAAGGCGACTTGTTTTCGGTGTTCGTTGGCGGTATCAAACACCCCGAAGTGCTGGATATGAACGATGCCGAACTAACGCAAATGGTGCTTGCCGAACTGCGCCACATGCTGCGTTTGCCGGCCAACATGCAGCCCAGCTTGCTTAAAATATTTCGCCATCGCCATGCCATTCCGCAATACGAGGCCAGCAGCGGTGCGCGTCTCAAGGCCATTGACGCACTGCAAAGCCAATATCCTGGCCTTATCGTGGGTGGAAACCTACGTAATGGCATCGGCATGGCCGACAGAATAAAGCAAGGTGCAACCATTATTCCGCAAGAATTGGCGGACATTTGAAGATAAATGTAAGATTATCTTTTTGGACAAAGATTGCTCTTGACGGCTAGCAGATGTAAGATTAAAGCCGCAAAAACGAACAAAAGGGAAGTAAACCGCTATTGCACCTTATCACTTAACGCGCAAGGCAAACGGCAAGCACTAAAAAAATATTGCCTTTTATTTGGTGCGTATGCAAATTAGTTCTATATTTGCACCATCCATTTGACAAAAAAATGAGTTTACTAACCCAACCATAAAAAAGATTACAACCATGGAAGTGGAGAAAATCATGCAAGAACTGGAGCGCAAGCATCCAGGTGAGTCTGAATTCCTTCAGGCAGTAAAAGAAGTGCTTGTTTCAATTAAGGATGTGTACAATCAACACCCTGAGTTTGAAAAAGCTAAAATTATCGAGCGGATGGTAGAGCCCGAACGCGTTATTACCTTCCGTGTTCCTTGGACCGACGATAAGGGCGAGGTACACGTTAACATCGGTTATCGCGTGCAATTTAACGGCGCTATTGGCCCATACAAAGGCGGATTGCGTTTCCATCCCTCTGTAAATCTCTCTATCTTGAAGTTCTTGGGCTTCGAGCAAACGTTCAAAAACGCACTTACCACGTTGCCTATGGGCGGCGGTAAAGGTGGTAGCGACTTCTCGCCCCGCGGGCGCAGCGATGCCGAAATCATGCGTTTCTGCCAGGCCTTCATGACCGAATTGTATCGCCATATTGGCCCGAACGAAGACGTTCCCGCAGGCGACATCGGCGTGGGTGGCCGCGAAATTGGTTACCTCTTTGGCATGTATCGCAAGCTTACGCACCAATTTGAGGGCGTGCTTACGGGTAAGGGCCTTGAATGGGGTGGCTCAATCTTCCGTCCTGAGGCTACCGGTTACGGCGCACTTTACTTCGTTAACCAGATGTTGGAAACCAAAGGCATTGACATTAAGGGCAAGACCGTGGCACTAAGTGGTTTCGGAAACGTGGCTTGGGGTGCTGCTAAGAAGGCTAACGAGCTGGGTGCAAAGGTTATTACCATCAGTGGCCCCGACGGTTACATCCTCGACCCGAATGGCGTTAGCGGCGAAAAAATCGACTATATGCTCGAACTTCGCAACAGTGGCAACGACGTTTGCGCACCATACGCAGACAAGTTCCCCGGCTCAACGTTCTTTGCCGGCAAGAAACCTTGGGAGGCAAAGGCCGACATTTACTTGCCTTGCGCTACCCAGAACGAATTGAACGGCGAAGACGCCGACAAGATTTTGGCTGCCAAACCCGTTTGCGTGGCCGAGGTTTCGAACATGGGTTGCACCGCCGAGGCTGCCGAAAAGTTCGTGGCTACGAAGACGCTGTTCGCTCCTGGAAAGGCTGTTAACGCTGGTGGCGTAGCTACTTCGGGTCTTGAAATGACACAGAACTCCCTACGTTTGGGATGGACTGGCAAGGAAGTAGACGAACGTCTGCACCACATCATGTCGTCGATACACGAACAATGTGTGAAGTATGGCACCGAAGCCAACGGATACATCGACTACGTGAAGGGCGCTAACATCGCCGGATTTATGAAGGTGGCCCACGCCATGATGGCTCAGGGCATCGCATAAGCAACGTAAACGCGATAGAATTAGAGTGTTGTGCACCCGCATTCCTAAGGCAGAAGGAGCTGCAATCCGTGCCAAGGGCAGTGCAACGGGGTGTGACAAACCTCAATAATCATAAATTCAAACAACGTGACGCAATTAAGAAACGTATTGTTTGTTGCATTTACCATTTTGGGCTTTATCTCTTTGCACGCACAGCAGAGAGGTAAAGCCTCTTTTTATTCGCGCCGAGCAACGGGCGCACGAACAAGTAGTGGTGAACGACTGCATCATAACGACTTTACTTGCGCCCACAGAACGCATCCTTTCGGCACAAAGCTGAGAGTGAAAAACCTAAATAACGGCAAGGAGGTTGTTGTGAGGGTGAACGACCGCGGTCCCTTTGGGCGTGGACGTATTGTTGACTTGTCGTGGGGTGCCGCTAAGGCGTTAGGCATGCTTTCGCATGGAGTGGTTCCCGTGGAGGTTACGCCTGTGGATAAGAAGAAGGTGTCTTCTGAGGACAAGGAGCTTACTTCCGACAAGCGTTTAAAAGAAGAGTCGGGCGAACGAAAAGGAAAGGCCAGTGCAAAGAAGAAGGGAAAGCATAAGGCCAAGAAGGGTTCTACCATAGGAAAGAAACACAAGAAAAAGGGTTCGAAACTGAAAGGTAGTGCCAAAGTACGCCACTCGGCCGCAGCAAAACACGTTAAGTCGAAGAAGAAACATGTTAAGTCGGAGAAGAAACATGTTAAGTCGGAGAAGAAACACGTTAAGTCGAAGAAGAAACATGTGAAAACTAAGCCCCAAAAGGGCAATAAGAAAACCAAGAAGGGAAAGAAAGAGAAGAAGAAAGGGAAAAAGAAAGGGCGTAGATAGCTGCGCTGTGCCCACAAGGCTGATGCAAGAGAAGTGATAATTGGCCTTTTATCAAAACCAATTATGCTGCCAACGGGTGATGAAAGCCTGCTTTTGACTTGTTGTGACCGGCTTGTTGCTATCGGCTTGCAATAGCTGTAATGCTTAGCAAATTAATGATGAAGGCTTGCTCTTGTTAGTTGGAAGTTGGTAGAGAGCAGCAGGATTACCGAATAAAGGCAACCTGCAAACGCCTGAAATGCCCCAATAAGTCTGTTTTTAACCTCTTTCACCCCCTTCAAATTAAAAACCTTTTATGTTATGGAAAAGCAAAGACAACAAGAGTTGGCCGAACTTAAACCAACGGCCGAAATGATGGACGAAGAGCAATTTTGGGCTATCGTACAAACCGCAGTAGACGAGGCTGGCGACGATGAAGATGAATATTTGGAAGTAGCTAAACGCGAGCTGAGCAAACTGTCGTTAAAAGAAATGATTGGTTTTAGGCTCCGAACCGACAAACTTCTTTACGACAGCTACACCTCCGAGATGTGGTGTGCTGGCTATTTGATGAATGGAGGCTGTTCGGACGACGGCTTTGAGTATTTCCGCTTGTGGGTTATATCGCGTGGACGAAAGGTTTATGAGGCGGCTATGGCCAACCCCGACAACCTTATCGACTACATAGACGATGATGCCGAGATGGACTTTTTCGAGTTCGAACTGTTCTGGTATGTGGCGTTAGAGGCGTTCGAAGAGGCCGTTGATGCCGAGTTGTACGACTATATTGACGACGAAAACTTCAAAACTTGTGAGGGCAACTATCCCAATTTTGAATTTAATTGGGAAGAAGACGAACCTGAATCCATGCAAAAGCTATGCCCACGCCTATTTGAAAAGTTCGGGTGATAAAGCTTATTTTGCATTAGACACATGGCATTTGGCACCTGTCCAAACGTTTGCAGTTAGAAATAGGACTGCTTAGTGGTGTGGATAGGGACAATTAGTGGCATCGATTGGGCAATAAGAAGTGTTGGTTTGCCTTCACCGATTAACCCCATTGAACAGATTTTGCTTGTTCTTCCTGTCCGACATCGCGGTAATTTGGGGCAATCAAAGCTGACAAACCAATTGGGAAAGCAGCCTAATCGCACTTATTTTTATGATATTGCTGCCTGTTAAAACCCTAATGGACGGCAATATTTTCTTTTATTCAGAGCATATAGAGTATTGAAAGGATTGGCACACAACTCCTCTTTCTCGCCATATAAAAGGTGTTGGGCGAGTCTATTTGGGAGAGAAATAGGATTGGGGAGAGCGGTTGCTTGTTGGGCAGGAGTGAGAAGTAAGTCCGTTTGGCGTGCGTCTACTTTGTACGAAATGCCGTGCGATAGTTGAGAACGACTATTTTGTCAACTCGTTTTTTCTTCCGACCTTTGCACAAAACAAACAAATCTGCACAACAATGATACGCACACTTATGCGCCCTTTGCGCCAATGGGTGTTCTTCGTGGCCATGTTTGCGGCCATTACGCTGATGCCTTTCGAGGCCATTAAGCACATGTACGCCTATCCCGACGAAGTGGCGGCAGCCCTGCTGCACCTCGTCGCCGCCCTTGCTTTGGCCTATTTGCTCACCTGTGTGGTGCATGCCGTGGGGCGTACATGGTTTAAATGTTTGGCCTACGCCCTGCCCACGTGGTGCGTATTGTTGCGAAGTTTTCTGCATTTCGCCCTCCATTCAGAGCTCACACCCAAGACCGTGATGCTCGTTGCAGAGACCAACGCCGCCGAAGTGTCGGGCTTTTTCTCCACATTCGCCGTGTCGGCAGGCGCATTTAAAAGTTACGCCCTCACCATATTATATATAGTGGTGGTTGTTTTTGCCGAACGCCATCGGCTTACTTGGGGGCATTGGTTGCAGCGCAAGCTGCCCCAAAAGTTGCTTGTAGGCACAATTCTCAGCTCGTTTGTTGCCCTAGGCTACACTTATTCGGCCATTCCTGCCCTGCTGCGCTGCCAAACCACGGCCGATGCCGAGTGGTGGAACATTCGTTATTACGCCTATTCGATGGACGATTTGTCCATTGCTGCCTACTCGTTATACGTTCCGCATCTGATGAAACGCGAACTGCAAGAGGCCGTGGCCAATAACTTAGCGGCGGCCAAACGTGCAAGTAGCCTGGCCAATGATGCCGATTCGCTTACGTTGGTGGTGGTTATTGGCGAGTCGTACATTAAGAGTCATGCCCAAATCTATGGCTATCCGTTGCCCACTACGCCGCGAATGGTGGCCGAACAAAAGCGCGGTAACTTGCTGGCCTTTACCGATTATATCAGTCCTTACAACTTCACCACCGAGGCAGTAAAGGCCATACTCAGCACCAACGATGTGTCCGCAGGGCAGAATTGGAGCCAAGGCGCACTGTGGCCCGTGGTGTTTAAACGGGCTGGCTACACGGTTGAGATGTGGAGTAACCAACTGGTAACGGCCGACAATGTGTTTACCAATTACAGTCTTAACGGCTTTATCTACCATCCGCAGATACGTCCCGTGGCCTACAACAGCGTTCGCGGCAGTGAAGGAACGCTCGACGGTGCGCTTGTTTCGCGAGCCCTTGTCCATGCAAAGGCCAACAGTCGCCGCCATAGGCTGTTGTTGTTACACCTCAATGGCCAACATTTCAATGCCAAAGACAAGTATCCCGATACGTCGGCCTTCAACGTTTTTAGTGCCGCCGACATTAAAAGTTCTGCCCCTTGGCTAACGCCGAGTAAGCGACAACAAGTGGCCGAGTACGACAATGCCACCCGTTATAACGACCATGTGCTGGGTATGGTGTTCGATGTCATGCGCAATACGCAGGCCGTTGTTGTCTACTTGCCCGACCACGGCGAAGAAATTTACGACTGGCGCGATCAATATGGCCGCTCGACAACGCCCGAATACACTTCGGCTTACATGCACAGCATGAACGATATTCCCCTTATTGTATGGGCATCGCCCTCGTTTATCGCTCGTAATCCCCAGGTATGGCATCGTCTGCAAGGCGCGGTTGCTCGTCCGGGCATGTCCGATGGGCTCTGTCATCTGCTCTTTGGCATCGCCAACCTTCGCACTCCTTATTATATAGCGCGCAAGGATATGGGCAGCGACATGTGGAAACCCGCGCGCAGAATTGTTTATGGAAAGGTGGAGTATAAGCCGTAGTGGGAAGTTTATTCGTAAGCTTTAGCTGTTTCATTCGTTTGTCTTACCTGTCTTATTCATCCCTTTCTTTCCCATATAACCCTTTGAAATACAGGTTCTTCCTGTGTTCTTGCTTGTCCCATCTCATTTGTTTCTTCCACCTACCTTCCTATTCTCCTTTTCCGTTTAGGGTATTCCCTACCTTCGTTTGGGGGAATTCCTCTCACGTACTTGTGCATTCTTACTAACTTTGCATCCAGAAACGAGGACGAAAGCGGCCAACAGCGATAGGCTTAGCCAAGGCAATGCCGCAGAGTTTCGTCCCAATTAAAAAGCAAACGCGATGGTAGCAAGAAAACTCATCATGGCACTAATCGCTCTGGCAATACTCGTTGGATGCGGAACTTACGCAGGCTCTGGGGCCTATGCGGGTGCCACACTAGGCTCGATCTTAGGCAGTGCCATCGGCGGAATAACTGGCGGAGCGCGCGGTTCGGACCTCGGACAGATTGTTGGCATGGGCGTTGGAGCTGCCGTCGGAGCGACAATTGGCGAACAAGCCGACAAGAAAGTCGAAGAACGAAGTGAGAAAAGGCGCGAACGCATAGAACAACGTCGCCGAGAAATGGAACGCGAAGACTACGGATATAACGACAATGAGCCTGCATACGGCCAATATCCGCCCTACGATAGCGGCTTTGACGAGAACAACGGAGGCGACGACCGCATATTCGACTTCAAGGGTTCTGACTATACAGGCAATTACAGCGCACAGCAACCCAGTGCTAGTGAGGGCGCACAACAAGAGCCAACGCCCACAATCAGCACGCTGCCGATAGAGATACGCAATGCTCGGTTTGTGGACGACAATCAGAATCGGCAGATTAATCGCGGCGAGCTTTGCAAGGTTATCTTCGAACTATGGAACAACGGTAACCAAACGCTACACGACGTTCAGCCCATCGTTACCGAAGAGACGGACAACAAACACTTGGCTATCTCGCCCACCATACACGTTGAACAGCTTGAACCAGGCAAGGCCATACGCTATACGGCACTGGTAAGGGCAGACAGAAAACTGAAACCAGGCAACGCCGTTATACGCGTGGCTGCCGTAAGGGGTAACAACATCCCCATTTCGGAGCCCTTGTTCTTCAACATCCCAACAGATAAGTAAATTCATACAACATTCTATATTTCATTAGGTACAGCGTTTAAAAGGAAAAAAGATCATTCAGGGTTAGAGACGTTATTAAGAAATCAGGTTGATGATTAATGGCAATTGTGAAGTTGCCTCACAAACAAAGAGAGAGATTTATACAACAGAGAGAAGGCCACGGCATGTGTGTTTCATCGTGTGTCGTTGGCAAGAGAGTAGCGTCAAATCGTGGAACTGTGCGGAGGCAACACCTATTCCTGCCCCTTCAACAGCCACGGTAGCGCCAACCCATAACGAGAAAAGGAGGTTTCGTTAAGTAGAAGGTTAGCATGCAGCGGCGAGTGGCGCACCATAAGGCCATTAATTCGCAGCTTTGTCAACTGCAAGCGGGCTTGTTAACTTGCCAACTTGTTAACAGACAAACGGACTTGTTAGCTTGTCAACTCGTTAGCTTGTTAACTGACTAACGAACTTCTCAACACGTAAATAGGAAACAATAGCCGAGCATTCCAAGTCGCGAAGACTAAGGATGTTCGGCTTTCCTATTTGCCCAACTCGATGAAAAACGCTACCTTTGCAATCGTTATTGCGGTTTAAACGAAGCTACTTTGTTGGCAAACCAAGGCTCCGTTAAGCAAGGATACCCACTAGATAAGGCTTAAATGTTTGCTTAGAACAGCTTAACAGGCAAGAAAACCTAGGCCAGACCAGGCAGCATAACTATCTAGACCAGCCACATTATCTTAGCTCAGCGGAAGATTAGTGGGGGACAAATAATCTTCCGCCGAGCCCAGAAACCCCTCCCTACACCCCCGACAACATGGATAACAGAGACAACATAGACTTTGGTAAGATGAACATTCCACAGCTGTTCGTTAAGCTTTTCGTGCCAACTCTTCTCGGTTTGGTGTTCAACGCCATGCTTACCCTTGCCGATGGCATCTTCGTTGGGCAGGGTATAGGCAGCAATGCTTTGGCGGCAGTAAACATTGCCGCCCCCATATTCCTTATCGGACTAGGTGTGTCGCTCATGTTTGCCACGGGTGTTAGCGTAGTGGCGGCCGTTCACCTTTCGCGCGGCAACAACAAGGCTGCCAACATCAACGCCACGCAAGCACTTACTGTTCCTTTCGTTGTCATGTCGGGCGTAAGTGTGCTTATTGCCGTCTTCGCCAAACCGCTATGCTATCTCTTTGGCGGTTCGCAAACGCTCGAACCCCTCGTTGTTGAGTATCTCACTTACATCAGTCCCATACCTGCCCTCATGGTACTTGTGCATGTGGGCGGTTTTATCATTCGGCTAGACGGCTCGCCTAAGTACGCCATGTACGCCAGCGTGCTCCCCGCCGTGCTCAACATCTTTCTCGATTGGCTGTTTGTCTTTCCGCTTAACCTTGGTTTGATGGGCGCAGCCTCTGCCACAAGCATTTCCGAAGCCGTAGGTGCCGTGATGATTGTGGCCTATTTGGTGTATTTCCCCAAGACCATACGCCTTTATCGACCCAAGTTTACGCGCACTAGCGTTCGTCTTACCGTGCGCAACTTAGGTTATATGATGAAGTTAGGCGTTCCAACGTTCATTGCCGAGACCGCCATTTCGGGGCTAATGATTGTTGGAAACTTCATGTTTATGGCCTTTCTTCACGAAGATGGCGTGGCTGCATTCAGCGTGGCGTGCTATCTTTTCCCACTAGTCTACATGTTTGGCAACTCCATTGCGCAGGCGCAGCTGCCCATTGTGAGCTACAACCACGGCCAATCCAACCACGACCGCGTGCGCCGCACGCTCCGCCTATCGCTTGCGCTCACAGCTGTTAGCGGACTTGTTATCAGCCTTTTGGGCATGTTGGCCTTTCGTCCGCTTATTTCATTGTTTCTGCCCGAAGGCACTCATGCCTTCATTGTATGCACCGAAGGTTTCCCGCTCTTTGCCACCAGTTTCGTGTTCTTTTCGCTCAATGTGGTTATTATTGGCTTTTACCAAAGCGTGGAACGTGCCACCGAGGCCATCTTCTTTATGTTCTTGCGCGGCCTTATATTTGTCATTCCCATCTTCATTGTCCTTCCTTATCTCATCGGTGTGCTTGGCTTATGGCTTGCCGTTCCCCTCGCCGAGGCGTTAACTTTCGTTGTGCTGGTGGTGTGGAGCAAACAAAAGCGGGTTTTCAGTTAACCATCTGGCGAGTTGACGAGTTAACCAGTTGACGAGTTGACCAGTTGTTTAGTTGACGAGTTGACAAGAGAACTAAGCAGACAAGTTTGTAATGCGTTAAATGGCACAAGTCTGTTAGTTTCAACCTGTTGTTAAGACTACATTCTCTTTACAACATTAATATTTTGGTTTACCTCTAAGCACAAGTCTGACAGCTTTTCAATATCTTGGCGTTTGTGGATAAAGTAAAGGTAGCAATAGTTACCACACACCATTACAAACCTAGCAACACATAGCCCCCTGTCTGCCCATTGTTTATTAAGAATTTCACACCAGGTCTCTATTTCATCTTCCTCTTCGAGCCAGTCTTCATTTAATGTAAGGTGATGTTTGTCCGCCAAACCTTTCATTCTTAAACAAAATTCCTGCTTCGTCACGTCCCAATCCATCTCAACGGCATTGCCGTTGTCGAGCATCTCATTGGCAATGGCAGCCCAAATAATGTCGCAATTCCGTTCTTTTTCATCCATTTCCCTTTCACGATACCTCTCCGCGTTGTCGGTATAATACTGTTTAGGCGCGTCAATACACCGTTCAACCTTAGCGAAAAGCGCATCGCCATCGGGCAGTAACCTTGCAATTGCCTTATAATTCTCGGCATCGGTGCTTTTTTCTATCAGGTAAGACATAGCGACTTTCCAACTTTGTAACTCGGCAGCAAGATTGTTGTTAAGCACATTTTGTAAAACCTCCATTACTTCTCGCTCACTCAATTTGTCTTTCTCATAGTTTATAACATGATTATCATGCGCTATATCACTGGTAAAGACTTCTATTCTGAAATAACCGGCCTGTTTTTTCGGGCTAATTGAGAGATGATTGAACTGGTATTCATCATTTGCTTTTATCGGAATATGCGCCCACATAAGAATGCTTTCATAACAGCCAGGCTTTAATGCAGCAAGTTGTTGCCTTACGTCTTTCGGCGTAAACCCTTCAATAGTTGTGTCGTCAACAACCATATCCCAATCCGGGTAGAACGTCTCCATCCAACCGCTCAGCTGCTCCCAACCTTTATCTGTTGTCCCATATCCATGCATCTCACCCTTGTTCGTTATGCCCAAGGTTCTATTTACGGCAGATGCAATTGCCTTTTTCTTGAAAACAAGGGTAGCAATAAGGGGTAATGCGAAAAGTGGTGCGCAGACAATAGCAGCGACGATTACCGCCACATTACGGCTGCCTCTGCTGTGGCTGCCTCCGATAAGGTTGTTCACAAAGTCTGCTAAACCATTAAAAAAGCCGTCGCTGCCAATGATAAACAGCACAACAAATTCCAAAGCAAACGCCGCAAAGAACACTAATATCATCTTCTTTGCCACATTGCTGCATTTCTCCATTCTTGTTTCCAAGTCTATGGCTTCAGCATTGGGTATGTTACGAAACCATTTTTCTGCGCGTTCTTCCTTTGTCATATCTTTTATTGTTTATTTAAGTGTCGTTTTCTGTCAACGGGGCTGACGAGTCGGCTGCCTTGTTTCCAGTTGGCAAGTTAACGGGTTTGTAATTCGCTAAGTGGCAACAAGGCTTGCTCGTTAAGGCTACATGTCCTGTGCTAAATCAATTGTACGAAGAACCTCATCGCCCAGTTTTCTTAGCTTTTCTAGTGTTTCGCATGTGCAAATAAAGAGAACATAGCTGTCGCTATCAATATCAAATTCGGCGATGCAGAAGCCTTGCTCTTCCCATTTTTCGTCAAGAACCCCACACCATGTCGGAATGTCCCCATCCTCTTGCAGCCACTCTTCGCATAGTTCAGGATGATGTTTACTCGCCAAGTCCTTCATTTCCAGATAAAACTCTTCCTTAGTTTCCTTCCAATCCAGCTCAACGGCATTGCCGCTGTCGAGCATTTCATCGGCAATGGCAATCCAAATTATATCACCATTTCGGTCGGTTTCATCCATTCCCCTGTCATTGTATCTCTCCTCATGGTCCATATAATATTGTTTGGGCGCGCCAATGCACCTTTCAACCTGAGCGAGATACGTTTCCCCGCCGGGCAATAGTTCAGCGATGGCTTTGTAGTTCTCGGCGTCGGTGCTTTTCTCTGTCAGGTAATCCGCATAAACTTTCCAGCTGTGCAGCTTAGGAATAGCATGGTTGTCAAGAAGATTTTGCAACGTCTCCATTGTCTTCTTCTCGCTCACATTTTCCTTTTTGTAGGTTATCACATGGTTGTTTTGCGCTATGTCGATGGTAAAAACGTCAACATCGAAACAACCAAAGCGGTCTCCCTGATAGATGAAAACATAGTTGTACCTAAATTTGTCGTCTACGTTTATCCTATCGGGCACCCAAATATAAATAGAATCACGCTTGCCATATTTTAGGGCTGCAAGTTGCCGCCTTACATCAATCATCGTAAAACCGTCGCTACTTTCTTCGTCATCGCTATCCATGCCCCAGCCTGCATAACGCTTTCCTGAATGGTTGGCAAACTGTTCGCTTTCATCGTCTGTTGCCCATTGTTCGCATGTCTCGTCTCTGTCTCTTTCCGCTATAAAGCTGTTTACGGCAGATGCCATTCTCTTTTTCCTGAATAAAACGGCAGCAAGAAGGGGCAATGCCATAAGCGGTAGATACAAGATACAAACACCAATTAGGGTCAAAGCAACTCCTCTTCTATTATGTTCTTGCAGTGTACCGTTAATAACGAAGTTGCCTGCGTCATTAAAGATTGTTTCTTTATCGAATAAAAAGAGCAAAACTATTTCCAAAGCAAGCACGGCAAAGGAAACTAACATCACCTTCTTTGCCACTCTGCGGCATATCTCCTTTCTTGCTTCCAAGTTTAAGGTTTCGGCGTGAGGTACGTTGCGAAGCCATTTTTCAGCGCGTTCTTCCTTTGTCATTGGTTTTTCTTCTTAGGTAAATCTCGGTTTTTAGGCTATATGTAAATAGAAGTAAGTTGCTTCATGGCGATTGTCGCTGTGTGCCAAGCTAGTGCTAGCTGCTTTAAGATGTCGTATTTCTCGATGGGGTATATCGCAGTTGTTAACGGGAAATAAGGCTTATGTAAAGCAGTCTAATGCGAGGAACGAAGTCTTACGGGGGCAAAATTAAAGAAATAATTTGTAACTTCAATGGCTTTTGTAAGGATTTTAACCAGCATTAGACAAATTGACCAATCTTTCCGTCTAATAAATATAGGTTGGCAAGGGCCTTGGAAGTTGATGAGTTTGTGAGTTGGTAGGGTTTTTAGTTGGTAAGGTTATGGGTTTTTGAGACTTTGAGTTGGTGAGTTAGAGAGTTAGGAAGTTGCTAATTTTTTGAGTTTGTAAGTTGATGAGTTTGTAAGTTGATGAACTAGTAAGAAGAGATTGCAGTTTACAGTCTGGCTAGTTGAGAAGTACACAAGGGCAGATTGCAGTTAACAATTGGCGAATGATAATCGAAAAGAATTGGTTTTGGAACTAAATTCTTATGGGATAGTTGGCGCATGTCTGGTGCAAATATCAGTACAAAGCCGCTTGTACTGTCGCTACAAGCCGCTTGTAGTGGCACTACAAGGTGCTTGTACTGGCACTACAAGATGCTGTGTACTGATGCTACAAGCTGCTTGTAGTGCCTGTACGAAGGGCTTTTTGCAGCACTTCAAACGCTGTTGCGCCGGTGTGTTGGTGGCAAAGTGGGGTGGGCAAACAAATTTCTAGCACCAATTCCTTTTAATTGCAACAAGCCACGCAGGGCGGTGTAGGTTAGTAAGTGGGCGAGTTGATAGGGCAGTTGGCAAGGTCGGCGGTTCGTCTTCTGTTAGCAATCAAGCGAGTTTGCAAGCTGTCGCGGTCATCAGCATGGCTTAAACATTTGTTTAACGAAAGCTTCTGTTTTCTTGCATAAAAGCAAAAAAACGATTATCTTTACAGCCGATAAAGTAGAATATGTATTATAGTGGGCTTTCTTCGCCGCCCACACACAGACTTCCTTGCCGTCTGTTACACGTCACCAGTTATTTAAAACCTACGCGAAAACTGGCGCTGGTCGCCATAACAACACGCTAAACATACACTTAACAGGCATTGCAACACATCATTACACTACAAAACAATACCCCAAAAAGCCTATGAACCCAATTTTACCCCGCGTGCAAACAGCCATGCACCACGCGCTGAGGCATCGCCTTGCGGTTGCCATCCTTTTGCCTTCGCTGCTGGCTATTGCGCCAGCAACTGCACAGGCAGCAGCCACGAAACCACAAAACGCACCACGAACGGCCATGCCCGACAATGGCAAACGCCTACTTCGCGGAACCGTTACCGACGAAAACGGCGAGCCGCTGATGGGCGTTAGCGTGTCGGCCGATGGCTCAACGCCCCTCACCGTTACCGATGCCGACGGCAAGTTCAGCGTGCCCATGCCTGCCAACACCACACAACTAACCTTTACCTATGTGGGTATGGCCACACAAACCATCAACATTGGCCAGCGTTCTAACTTCCACATCGCCATGAGTGCAGGCGAACAGGCACTTAAAGACGTTATCGTTACGGGCTACCAAACCATATCGCGCGGACGCACAACGGGTTCGTTCAACGTTGTTACGCCCGAAAAGCTGAAAGGTAAACTGCAAACCAGCATCTTGGCACGGCTCGAAGGCATGGTTCCGGGCATGATGCAGCAGAACGGTACGCTGTACATCCGCGGCATGTCTACGCTAAACGGCGGTGCCAATGCTTACAGTCCGCTGTTCGTTGTAGACGGTTTGCCCTTCGAAGGCGACATTAACAGCATCAATCCGGCAACAATCAAGTCGATAACCGTATTGAAGGATGCGGCCGCCGCCTCTATCTACGGCGCACGTGCTGCCAATGGCGTTGTGGTTATCAGCACCATCGATGCGAAAGGCGAGAATAAGACCACCATCAGATACGATGCCAGTGTGAAGTTTACGCCCAAACCCGACATGGACTACTTAAACCTGATGGATACGCGCGAGATGATAGACCTTCGCGAGTATGGGTTCAAGTTTAACTCCATACCCTATGCCATGATACCTCCCAACTATTACCTCGACCCCGTTTCGGAATTGCTTTATAAGCATCGCGACGGACTTATCGACGAGCAGACGTTTCAGGATGGCATGAACAAATATCGCAACCTGAACAACCGCAAACAGCTGGAAGACTTCTATACGCAGACCGGTATAGAGCACCAACACAACCTTAGCCTAAGCGGAGGAAACGACATCAACCGCTACGTGTTTACCCTTAACTACCTGGGCAACCGCTTTAACGCGCGCTACAACCAGCTGCAACGCTATGGGGCAACGCTGAGAGACAACATCAAACTGACGAGCTGGCTTAACGCCGAGGCCGCCCTTACCATAAACTATAACAACACCCAAAGCGACAGGGGTATGGGAAACTACGCCGACATGTATCGTAACCAGCCCTCGTACACCATGCTGAAAGACGAAAACGGCAACCCGCTGAACGTGCCTACCTATAAGTCGGAATGGGAAATGAAACGACTGACGGATCTGGGACTGAAAGACGAACATTACAGTCCCATAACAAATAGGCGCGAAGAGCGATATGATAGTAAGGAAAGCTATTACAGACTGATGCTGGGACTGAACCTCAAAATCATGAAGGGGCTTAACTTCGACGTGCGTTTCCAGACCGAAAACTCGGTCGACAAAACGGTAGGGATACATAGCGAACGCTCGTATTATGTGCGCAACATGATAAACGATGCAGCCCAATACAACCCAACCACCCAAAAACTAACGCTTAACGTGCCAGAGGGAGCGCACTATTCGGAGAGTAGGGGCGATGCCGACTCGTACACCTTGCGCGCTCAACTCAACTTCAATCGCGACTTCGGCCCGCACAGCATCACGGCTCTTGCCGGCGGCGAACGGCGCAGAACAAAGACCACCAACACCTCGATATACTACATGGGGTTCAACGAAAGCACGCTGGCTTACAAGCCCATAGACCCAACAGCACTGACAAACGTTAAAGGAACGGAGTCGCTTGCGGGCAATTTCAGTTGGTCGTTCACGGGCAACAATTGGATAAACGAGATAGAAAACCGCTATGTATCCTTCTATGCCAATGCTGCTTACGCCTTCGACAGCAAGTACAACCTCACGGCAAGCATACGTGTTGACCAGTCTAACCTTTTTGGAACCGACCCGCGTTATCAGTATCGCCCGCTTTGGTCGGTGGGCGGCGCATGGCATATCGCCAAAGAACGTTTCTTGGCGGGTAAGCTGTCGTGGCTCAACGCCCTCACACTTAGGGCTACTTACGGCATTGGCGGAAACGTTCCACGAGGTGCCAGCCCATACGTTACGCTGAAAGCAGCCCAATACAACCCTTGGAGCAAAGACTTTATGGCCGAAATAAAGAGTCCGCCCAACTACACCCTGCGTTGGGAAAAGACCGCAACCACCAACCTAGGCCTCGATTTTTCCTTGCTCAACAATCGCCTTTCGGGTAGCATTGAGGTATATCGCAAGCATTCAACCGACCTTCTTGCCCAACGCGATGCCGACCCCACACTGGGCTTTAAACAACTAACGCTGAACTATGGCAACATGACCAACAAAGGCATTGAGGTTTCGCTGAACAGCGTTAACCTGCAAACGCGAAACCTAAGGTGGACAACGGGCCTGAATTTTGGCTATAACAAGAATATGCTCGACGATGTGGAAGACTCTAATCCCAACGTACACTCGTACACCAGTGGCTTTGCAGCCGTTAAGGGACACCCGCTTGGGGCTATATTCAGTTTTCAGTACGCGGGCCTTTCGCCCACCGATGGAACGCCACGTTATTACGTAGAAGGCGGCAGCAAAACCGAAGCGCAAGTGAGCAACTTGTCAGACCTTGTTTATTCGGGCACACGTCACCCCACTTATAGCGGGTCGTTTAGCAACACCATTGCTTATAAAGACTTCGAGCTGTCGTTTATGTTGATGTTCTACGGCGGCAATGTGCTGCGCACCGAGCCAGCTCCCTTCGTGTCCGAACCATCGCATCTCAACCCCAATAAAGAGATGCGCAACATCTGGCGCCAACCAGGCGACGAGCGCAACCCCGATGCAACACCCGCATTTACCGGCTATGCGCTAGACTTGGCCACGATGAGGCATCCCTGGTATGCCGCCGACCGCCACGTGTTTAAGGCCGACTATGCCAAGCTTCGCCACCTGTCGCTCACCTATCGCGTACCCCAACAGCTCGTGGCTAAGTGCGGATTGTCGCAACTGGCCTTTACCCTGCAAGGGCAAAATCTGCTTAGTTGGAGTGCCAACAAATACGGTGTAGACCCCGAAGCACTGGGAACTACGGGCTACGGATGGGGCCTGCGCACCATACCAACGCCTGCTACATGGACATTCGGCCTTTCGGCAACGTTCTAAACCTGCACCCTACGCACATTAAAGGAAATGACAATTCCCACATAAAAGCAAAAGAAAGATGAAAACAACATATAACACCATCGTATCAATGGCTTTGACCGCGCTGCTATGCGCCTGCGATTCGTTTCTCGACATCAAGCCCAAAGGAGAGAGAATACCAGAAACGGCCGCCGACTACAAAACCATGATCAGCCATTATGATATACAAAAGATGGGCGAAACATATCCCATCTACCTCACCGACGATTGTTATCTGCCAGACATGGCATTCAGTACGAGTTCTCAGGGGCTTAACACCATCAAACCAAGCCTAAAACGTCTTTACACGTTCGACAAACAAGTGTTCGGCGATGGAGAAGACGATACGTTTTGGTCTTCATCCTATTCGCGCATATTCACCAACAACGTGGTTATTCGCGAAGTGATGGATGCCACCGAAGGAAGCACTGCGGAAAAGTCGGCCATACGCGGTGAAGCACTCGTTAATCGTGCGTTAGACTATCTGTACCTCGTTAATGCTTACGCCAAACACTATAACGAGGCCACGGCCGATGCTGATGCTGGCGTGCCCTTGCTGCTTAACGCCGACATTTCGCAAACCAATCTTACGCGAACTAGCGTAAAAGGCGTGTATCAGCAGATACTGGCCGACCTCAATGAGGCGGAAAGCAACCTGCCAGAAGAAATAAGCGGCAATGCTTTTCATGCCACGAAAGATGCCGCACGCGGACTTAGAGCTAGGGCTTACCTATATATGGGCAACTATGCAGAGGCCCTGAAGGCGGCCAACGAGGTGATTGCCCGACACGATACGCTGCTCGACCTTACGCGTTATGAAGTGGTGAAACCCGCAGGTCAGATAGGTCGCACCAAAGTTCCTGATGCCGATGCCAACCCCGAAAGCATCTTTATCAAATACGCACCTTATATCTTTGGGCTGAGTTCGCAGGTGTTTCCGTCGGATAGTTTGCTGAACCTGTACGAAGATGCCGACATGCGAAAGGTGCTTTTTATGGCCGAAACGTTCCGCGGAAAGCCACTTCCGCGCCCAATATGGGTTCCGTATGTGCGGGCCAACACAGCCATTAGCACGCCCGAGCTGTTTCTCATCGCTGCCGAATGCGAAGCCCGTGTGGGTTATATGCCACACGCTTTGGCACTGGTAAATAAATTGCGTGCCCATCGCATTAAGGATAATGGTTACGTTTCGTTGGTGGATAAGGACAGCGTGCTGAATTTCGTACTCGAAGAACGCCGCCGAGAGTTGGCCTTTAACGGCTTTTTACGCCTTGTAGACCTGAAAAGGCTTAACCTAGACCCGCGTTTTGCCACAACGGTTAAGCATGTTGGAGAGACCGAAACATGGACACTGCCGCCAAACGACCCGAGGTACATCCTGCCCATTCCGCAAAAGGTGATGCGCTTTAATGCCAACACCATGACCCAAAACGAAAGATAACAATATGAAAAGACTTTTTTCGCTTGCCCTATTGGCTGGGCTCATCGCAGGTCAATGCTTGGCTGTGGGCATAAGCGTGCAGGGGCATACGGCCGACAAGCGCATGAAAAGGCTGTATCTCTTCATGGTTCAAGACGAACGCTACGGCTATGTTCAGCCCCTGGACTCGTTCGAGGTGACGGACGGAACGTTTGCCTATCAAAACGATACGCTCACCACGCGCCTCTTCTTTCTTTCGCCCGTGTTCAATGTTAACGACATGGAGAGTTGTTTTGAACAGGGCACTTACTTGTTTTTAGCGGGCGGCAATAACCTGTTGTCGGTTTCTAGAAACGCCCGCGGAGCAATATCGGCAGACAATCCCAACGTGAAACTTAACGCGCAATACGCCCTGTTTACACATCAAAAGGACAGCGCGGGGCACAAACATACGCTCGATTCGTTGGACCAAGTGTTTTACGCGGCGCGCAATCGCAACGACCAACGCGAGATGCAGCGCATAAAAACCTCTACCGCGCCTATCTACAACCGGGCATACGAGCAATTACGACAATGGTTGGACAAGGAAGTGGCGCGGCATCAAGGCTCGCCTTTCGGCCTTTACCTATATTATACGTATAGGTTGCAGCACGCCAACATCACCAATCGCACCGATTTAGACCGCGCGCGGCAGATGGTTGAGGGGGCTAACGATGAGGCAAAACAAACCTGGTACTACGCGCGAGCAACGCAAAAGCTAAATGCCTTGGAGCAAACGGTGGTGGGACAAGTGGCTCCTGCCATTGTGGGGGAAGACAAAGCAGGAAAAGCTTTGAGCCTATCTCACTTTAAAGGGAAGTTTGTATTGGTAGACTTTTGGAGCTCTTCTTGCACTTGGTGCAGGAAAGAAACGCCTAACTTGCTCAAAACTTTCAATGCCTTTAAAGACCAAAACTTCACCATCTTGGGCGTTTCTACCGACTTTAAGAAGGCAGATTGGCTGAAAGCTGTCAAAGAAGACGGGGCTATATGGCAACAGCTTTTGCTTAAAGGCGATGCGCGCAAGCAGGTACTGGCGGCCTATTCTATTGTAAGCATACCCCAAATTCTCCTCGTTTCGCCCGATGGAACAATCATTGCCAAAGACTTGCGGGGGAATAAAATCTACGAAGCGGTGCAAAAAGCACTAGCGAAATAGCAGTTGATACACGCCGGTAGAAGGTAAAGAAGACTAAGCAGGCTAATCGCACAAGTACGATTAGCCTGCTTTTATCATATAGGGAGGGTGGTATAGGGAGTGGGTTAGCGTACGAACGACCGATGGCTGGAGCAACAGCTGTTGCCGTTGACTATGAGCAGCATGCCCTGCAACGCTTGCGCTGGTCGTTGCAAGTGTACATGTTTTCTGTGCCATTTTCCACTTGTGCAAGTTTGCAATATATTTGTTTTGTCTAGTTTTTAGTAGGGAATTTAACATAAAAAGTGGCCTTTTTGCCCACCAATCGTCCACCTTGCCGCAAATAATCGATTCTCGCGAGGGTTTGTTTTGATGCAAAAAAGGGTTGCATGTGCATGTTGGCAAAATGAATATTTATTTGAAAGGGCTGCCATTTACACCCGTTTTGGGGCTATTTGGTGCTAAACGGAGTGCGTTTTGGTGCTAAATGGAGTGTGTTTTGGTGCTAAATGCACTGCGTTTTGGTGCTAAATACAAGGTGTTTTGGTGCAAAACGCAAGGTATTTTGGTGCTAAATGCAGTGTGATTTGCTGCTAAATGCAAGACGAAAAGCATAAATATCCACGGCTTTT
>ERZ773043.299-NODE-299-length-28651-cov-18.725031_pt1 | contig 28651 bp, 13 predicted proteins | sample MGYA00580636_ERZ773043 | MGnify/ENA primary metagenome ERZ773043 (study PRJEB29015, sample SAMEA2737992) | human oral metagenome | biome: human oral; feature: human-associated habitat; material: dental | place: China | collected 2065 ...
ACCAGGTGCACCATCAGCCAGGTGGATTCGGGCACCAGGCGATGGGCCGCGGCGACGATCACGGCGCTCAGCAACCAGATGATGACGGTGTAGTCGCGGGCGCGATTGCGGCGCGAACCGCCGGGCCGTCCCGCCCGACCGGTTAGGCCGGTCTGCGAAGGTCCCGCCCCCGGACGGGTGGGGGTGCTCATGCCCGCACCGCCGAGTGGATGGCAGTCGCGGCGAACAGCAGGATCGAGACCACGGTCATGGCTCCTCCGATCTGGTACAGGAAGGTTCCGGTCAGGGCACCGAGGACGCGCACCACCATGCCCAGGTGCAGCACCGCCAGTGGCACCCACATGGCGGGGCGGTAGGGCAGGGGACGGGAAAGGACGGTCGGGAAGATGATCGGGGCGTGGGCCATGATCATGGACATGGCGAACCCCAGGAAGGTGCCGTGCACCACCACGTCGTAGGTTCCGGTGGCCTCTGGGCGGCCGACGATGACCCAGGTGAGGCCCGCGACGGCCAGCCAGAAGTTTCCCAGCAGCAGCGCGGCGGCGTTGTAGCGCCGCAGGCCCTCGCTTCGGATCAGCCGACGCCCGACGTCGTCGCGGATCAGCCAGAGCGCCACGAACAGCACCCCGGCCCCGAAGATGCGGTCGCCGGAACCGGGCCACAGCAACGCGGAAACAGCACTCAGGGAAAGCCACGCGCTCGCCGCCACCAGGGTGGGGACGGCGCGGCGACCCATGGTCAGCTGCGCCAGCTCGGCGCGTTCGGCGGCGATCGTGACGACGATGAACCCGGCGAGCAGGGGCAGCAGCGCCGGAACCTCCACGCTGACCAGCAGCGCGGCCGCGAGACACGCCAGGACAGCCCCCACCACCTGGGCGGCCACCAAGGGCAGCGGGGCACGACGGTACAGGGCGGCCATGACGGCGACGAAAGCGAGGGTGCCGTCGAACAGCAGCAGCCTCCCGAGCACCGGGAACTCCCCGGAGATCAACACGAGAGCCCCCGCGCCGAGCAGGGCAGGTGCTGCGTAGGCAAGCCGGTTGCGCAGCGCCTGGGCGCGTTCCAGGGAGATCAGGGATCCCATGAACCCCAGGACCATGAGCGGCCCGTGCAGGTCGGCGAGCCGGCCGCTGGCCACCGGCGCCCAGACACCGAGCCGCACCAGTCCCGCGTTGAGGCCTGTCAGAAGGCTGATTCCCGCCAGCATCACCAGGAGGACACGGCGCGAGACGGGAGCTGGTGCGGCCTTTTTCAAAGGGTTCAGCTGCGCCGTTCGAGCTTCAGCTTCCAAGCGTCGGGACCTTCTTGGACGTAGCTGACCTGGATGGCGTCGCCGTGGAGGTCGGCGATCTGCGCCAGCAGCGGCAGCGGGTTGTGGGGGGCGACGAGAATGAAGGCGCCGCCCACGTTCAAGGAACCGACGACACCGAGGATCGCGGCGTGACGGATCGCGTGCGGGATGACGCGGGCATCGAGTTCGGGCAGGGAGTCGTGACCGCAGCCGCAGCCGCAGCTACCCCCGGAGGACTTCTCGGTGATGGGCAGTTCAGTCATGCGGCGGAGTTTAATGACATCCGGGGCGGCACGGAAGCCGTGCGGGACGCCCCGGACGAGAGGTTGGGGTCGCGGTACCAGCGGACCTTCTGGTAGCAGCGCTCATCGACCCTGAGCTGGGCCACGTGCAACGAATCGACATCGGGCAGCGATTCGGCCGCGGAGTTGATCGTCGCTTGGGTGGTCCACCAGGCAACCCCGAAACTGGCCGCCACCGCGGCGACCGGGAGGCCGTGATCGTTCGCTGCCTCCAACATGGCTTGACGCAGTCGACTCGCGCACCGGGCTCGTGACTGTAGCTCGGCAGTGGCATGGGTGAACGTCCGCCGAGCACACGCTGACTCAGCACTCCAGATCCCTCTGACCAACCACCCCTTCCTCGTAGGCCTTCGAGTTCGGGCTGAGGATGGCCACGAACCCGGCCGGGCCGTCACGCTTCGGTTGGCGCACCCGATCGATCACCCCAAAATTTGCGAGAGCACGGCTTGCAGGTCCTCTGCGTTGGCATTCACCGAAGCACCTGCAATCGCTGTCGCGAGTTGATCTCCACGGGCCGTCTTGGCGCAGTCGCCTAGACTGCCCACTATCCGATCGGCGAACACCTCGATGTCGGCAGGATCTGCTACGGCCACAGCTTTGACCTCGATGAAGAAGATCCCCTGGTTCGTACCTGCGTTGATATGAACCGACGGCTCGGTGGGTTGTCGTCCGTCGAAGAGACCTGAGCTTAGCACTCTGAAAGCCAAAGGCCTTCCGCCCGAGGTGTCGTACCCCACCTCGCCGACATAATTGAGAACGAACGTCGGCTCGGCGCCGACAGACAGTTCCTCGGCTTCGACCAGCAGTCCATAGCCGAGCCCGTGCCCCGGAGTCTCCTGCATCGCCTGACGGGCACGCCAGAGGGCATCTGAGTCCAGTTCACCCCCCGGCAGGACGCTGAGGGGGAAACGACATGTGAACCACCCAACTGCGTCGGACGACGCCGGTACCCCGGACGCGGGCAGAGGATGGCGCCCATGAGACTCGACCTGTCCGTGGAAATCGACACCGTAGTGGCGACCCACGGCCGCAGCGACTGCGGCCGTCAGGATCTCTTCGGGCCGGAAAATCTCCTCGTCCCGCAGCCGGAGTAGTTCGGCCGAGGTCTGAGCATCGAGCGACCTGTGGACCGACCGACTCTCGGCACCGTGTCGAACCGGTCGGGGACCCACTTCGGCGACTCGGCGCCAGTGCGGCAGCTCAAGTCGGGCCTCGGCCAAGTTCGCCTCCTCGTAGAAGTGATCGCACCACTCCGCGAGCCCCCGGTCGATGATAGTGGGTTCAGCAGGGCTGCAGAGCCGCGCAGATAGCTCGCTGAGCACCAGGTGCCACGACACGACGTCGATGGCGAGATGGTGCACCTGGACGAGAACTCGATCCACTAGGGGGGTGTCGGAGTACAGGACGTCAACCAAGGGGCCGGCCTGTGCGTCGATGAACGTTCCGATGATATTGCTGGCCGTAAGGGTTTCGGACGTTGTCCTGGTCCGCAGACGTGACCCACCGATGGACGTGGCACCGATGGCCTGTGGCTCGGCGCCGGCACGAAACCGCAACGAGAACACTTCATGCGCAGCTAACACGGATTCAAGCGCTGCGACGAAGCGCTCAGGCGGTACCGGCTGGGACAACTCCAGCAATACGTACTGATTGTATATCGCGGCCACGTCGTCTCCGTGCCGGAGGAACTGGGCCTGGATCGGCAGAGGACGGATGACACCACCCGGCGTACGCTCGGAGGCCCCGTGGTCGATCGTACCGATTCGCTCAGCGAGACAGTTGAAGACCGGTGCCTCCAAGAAATCCCGGACCTCAAGCCGCAGCCCCTGCGCGCGTAGCCGAGTCACTACGCGAATTGCCTTGATTGAGTCCCCGCCGAGCGCGAAAAACGAGTCATCCCCCTGAACCCGAGGTAGGTTGAGGACCTCGCACCACGCCTCGGCGAGTTTCTGAGCCTCCCCTTCGGCCACGTCGATGGGCCCTCCGATCTTGTGCGAGACCGACCGCCCAGCAGACACGACGGATGCCTGCTCAGCCAGACGTCGACGGTCAATTTTACCGCTACCCGTCAGCGGGATCTCGTCAACCAAAAAGAGCATGGGCATCATGTACTCAGGCAGCACTTGACGGGCCGCCTCCTCAACTTCACCGACAGTCGCGCCGGACGTCAAGACGATGAACGCGACTAGGGAACGACACCCGTCTGCTTCTGCAGGTGCCACGACGACAGCCTGCTCGATGCCGCTGAGACCCTGAAGTTGGCGTTCGCTCTCGGAGAGTTCAACTCTGTGACCACGAATCTTCACCTGCCCGTCCTTGCGACCGATGTAGCTGAGTACTCCGTCTGGGCGCCAGAACACCGTGTCTCCGGTGCGGTAGAGACGTCCCTCGCCGCCACGGAAGTGGTCGACCGCGAAACTGCGTGTCGTAAGCTCACTCTGGTTTAGATACCCGCGTCCCACGTTCGCCCCACCGATCAGCAGTTCGCCCGGGATCCCAGGAGGTGCCAGCGTCCCGCTAGAAGTGACAACGTAGAGGAACGTGTTTGCGATAGGCGCTCCAATGGGGACATCGGGCCAGTTCTCGCACGCAACCGCAGAGCAGTCGAACGCCGTGACTTCGACGGCGGCCTCGGTTGGCCCGTAGAAGTTATGGAGCCGCGTCCCAAGCAGGTTCGCTTTGAAGGTACTGACCTGTCTCGGCTGAAGCACTTCACCGCTAGCGACGACGTTGCGCAAGCTGCTCAGCCGTCCGCCCGCACCTGCGGCCTCGACGTAGTCTAAAAAGGCACCCAGCATCGACGGAACGAAATGAGCGTAGGTCACCTTCTCCCGCTCAACCAGGTCGAGGATCCGAGCGGGTTCACGCTCAGCGCCAGACTCGAGCACCACGACGCGGGCTCCCACAAAGAACCAACAGAACACCTCCACCACCGAAACATCGAAAACATAGGGGCTCTTGAACAGGAAGACGTCGCCCGGGCCTAACTCGACATGCTGGCACATCCATTCCAACCGGTTGGTGATGGCGCCGTGTTCCACCATGACGCCCTTCGGACGGCCAGTAGAACCTGAGGTGTAGATGACGTAGGCAAGTTGACCGCTACCGGGGACGTCCTCGATTGGTGCCGCCTCGAGGCCTGCGTAGGTGCTTGGGGAAATATCAAGCACCACTCCGGTGTGTTCGAGCACCACATCGGGATCGCGGCAGACGACAAGCGCGCCGCAGTCCCGTAGGATGTAGGCGATCCGGTCGGCAGGTGAATCCACATCGAGTGGCAGGTAGGCGCCACCGGCCTTGGCAATCCCTAAAATCCACACGAGTAATTCAGCGCTGCGGCGGGCGAGGAGGGGAACGACCACATCAGTTCCTACTCCGTGAGACCGAAGTAGTCGAGCGACGGCATCCGAACGCTTATCGACCTCGTGGTAAGTAAAAGATTGACTGTCCCCCAAGATGGCGGGGGCCTCGGGCCACCGGCGCACCGCTTCGCGGAAAGCCGACACCACGTTGTCGTGGGCAAAGGTCAGGGCCGGCCCCTCCGACCAGCGTTTGACGGTGTCGAGTTCGTCATCGGTGCAGAGCGACAGGCTTCTGAGCGGTCGTGTCAGATCTGCTAACGCACGATTGAGATAGGCCACGAAACGCGTCATCAACGTGTTGATCTCGTGCTCTTTGAAGGCGTCCAAGCGATAGTCGACGACTAGATGGAATGGCTCATCCGCGAGGCGTCTCGTGAGATTGACCTCAAGGGAGCTGCTCCGTGCCGCGTAGGGCAACCACTGGTAATCGAACTCCCCCTCCTCACCGTTCACGGTCAAGGCTGCGTCCTGGTAGGTAACATTGATGTCGAAGAGCGAGCCAGTCGCGCCAGTCCGCTCGTGGTATCGCTCGGTAATGAGTTCCTGCGGATAGCGGCTGTGCCGCAGGACGCTGAAAAGCGCATCCCGCACGAAATCGAGGTGAACCGCCACTGAGGCATCGCGATCGAGTCGGAGACGCACCGGAACGACATTCGCGAACATGCCGACACAGCGCTCGAACCGACGCGAACGCCCGAGAACCGACGTCGCCAGCGACACATCACTGGCCCCGGTCAGCTCCGCCACGTAGGCGGCGAACAGGCCGAGCACCGCTGTCAACCTCGAATGACCGATTGTCTTCTGACTCGAGGCCAACGTCGCCGCGAGTTCGTCCGGCATCTCAAATACCAGCCGCCGGGTCATTCCGACACCGGAAATGTCTTCCCGCAGGCCGGTGGCTTCAGGAATGGTCGCAAAGGTGTCGTCCCAGTAGCGCTCATCCCGTTGGAAACGCGATGACTCGAGGTAGGTGGCTTCTTCGTCAATGTACTCCGCGTAGTCGGACCCGGACTGGGGTAGACGCTGCACACCAATGCGCAGGTTGTCGTATTCGGCTAAGATCCCATTGAACACGGCGAGTAGGGCCGTGCCGTCAAAGAGGATGTGGTGCCCACGCGCGAGAAAGGACGAGCCCCCCGGATAGTTCAGGACGGTCAGGCGGAATAGCCGCGAGTTATACATCTCGAACCGCTCGCGGGCAAGCTCCATCACCCGCGCCTGCGCGTCACCAAACGATGCCACTGTGATGACGTCCACGAAGGGGGATTTTTCCGGCACCCATGACTGGACCGGAATCCCCTCAGCATCCAGATGGATACGCATTCCCAGCCACGGTGTCTGCTTAGCAAAAGCTTGGGCAGCGTTCTCGAATAACTTAACGTCAAGGGGCGGGCGGTTGATCACGCCAGCGAGGGTCGAGATCGCCGTTCCCGGCTGGCGTTCCTCGGCCGCCCAAATGATTCGCTGGGAGTAGCTCAGCGGAAGGTGGGGGCTCATGTCATCTCCTAGGTTCAGGGGTCTTGTCGAAGAAAAGGCGAGGAATCGTGGCGTCTGGTGGCCTGTTGTCGCGCCCTGCGGACACCACACGTACCAAGCCGCTTGCTTGCATGCTGAGACAGCCTGCCGTCAGGACGCCGATCGCATCGGGGGCGAAACGGAACAGCCACGGCCACGATGTCCGGGAGGCCTGGCGGATACCGACCATCAAGACTGCCGGCAGCACCGCGTGGTACAGCAGCGATCCCTTCAAGCAGCGAGGCTGCGTGCAGGGGAACCAGCCGAGGGCACCGACCGCCAAGAAAGAGGCGTAAACCAGATTTAGGACCGTCTGCCGCGCCCGTGCCTTCCCTCGGGTTGGAGGCTCCCCGAATGGCAGATCGAGCAGCACGCAGACGATATCATTTCCCAAGCTCTCGAGTAACGGTATGCGTACCAAGAAGTCACCTAGATCGGCCACCAGGACAAAAGCGACGCCCAGATCTGGCACGAGGCCAAAGATGCTCGTGGATTGCGGGACTTTTCCATTGTGCGTGTAGACGGCGTGACCCTCGATGTTCTTCTTCACCCAGCCGAAGCCATACCAGCCGAAATCACCGAAAGCATCGCTGACGGCAGGATTCCCCTGCACGGCGACTCCGGCGTTCAACATCGTGCCGATTGCATGCTGCGACAGCACCTGTCGACCGCCGAACTTGCCGCCCGACAGGATCATCGACAGGAACCGGCCTGCATCCTCAGCCGAGGCAACGACACCTCCAGATGGCCCTTGGATCCACGACCTGGGACCGAAGTCGATTCGAGAGGCCGGATGATTCCTTCCGAAGACATTCGTCCGACCACGTGTGCCGGTGGTCTCGGGTGCGCACCCGCTATGGCGCATGCCTAGTGGCTGCAACAGCCGATCGGAGAGCAGACGCCCGAACGGAACCCCCGAGGTCGCGCTGAGAACCTCCCCCAGCAGATTGTAATTCTGGTTGGCGTAGGTGAATCTCCGGTCACGTTGCCGGATGAGGTGTCTAGGGTTGGCATCCGTGCGCAGGCCGCTGACATGGCAGGCAAGGTCGCCGAGAGTGACCTCCTCGGGAAGGTCCACTTCCGGTAGGTATCGCAGCACCGGATCGTCCAAATCAACCAAGCCCTCATCGACTTGCTGCAACAGTAACGCCGCAGTCACTGCCTTGCTGGTTGACCCCAGCATCACTGGGGTCCCAGCCGTGAGGTCACCATGTTCGACGGTGAGCTGCGGCCCGTCGGCCGTGACCACGTGGAGAACGGCTCCCGGCAGAGCGGCTGCGGCGAAATGTGCCTGCGCTACCCTCTCCAGATCAGAGAACGCGATGCTCTTCATGCGCTTTCCCCCCTCGAGAACTCGACCGGTTTTCGCGCCCCACTCATCTCATCGGTTGATGGTCCATCGAGCAGGTCAGGTTTAATGCCTACGCCCTTCACAACAGCGTCCTGCGACTCCCACTCGCGTGGGCGACGTGCGATCACGCGCTGGCGGACAGGCGGCAGGGTCAGCACCGTGGCCAGCACTGCCATCAGAAGGTAGGATACCGACATGGCGACCCAAACGCCTTTCTCCTGAAGCGACGTTCCAGACAAGAAAATCGCCACGGGCATGCAGAACGCTAAGTACCCAATGAAGAAGACTGCGGCACCGCTGAGCACGCGCCGGTCGCCGTTCAGCATGCCCATGGAAAGGGCCAGTAGAACGTTTAGTAGATAACCCGGCGCCATGATGACGAGGTACCACGTCACGATCGGCACCAAAGATGCATCGTCGACAAAAGCTAGGGTAAATTGATGAGAGAATAAGACAGATGTGACCACAAGGGGTACGGTGATCGCGCTGCACAACACCCCACCGTTGCGGACATGCTGCCACGCCAGACCGGGTTTCCCGGCGCCGAAAGCGTTGCCCGTGAGGGAAGTCACTGTCATGTTCATGGCGAGCGTCGGCACCAGCATGATCGCCTCGACCTTACTGGCGACTCCGAACCCCCCAACAACCACTACCCCGTGCTGGTTCACCAGCCCCATCATCAAGACCCCGCTGAGAGCGGGTGAGATTACTTGCAGTGTCGATGAGAGGCCGACCACCGCCATCTCTCGAGCCGTTTCGAGATTTATGTCCTTGCCCTGTCCGAAGGCCATCCGGCCCTGGATGTGAAGTACGACCAGCGCACCGATCAGCACCAACAAGTAGGCCATGACGTTGGCTGCTGCCGCACCGAGGGTTCCCATGGCGGGGATGGGGCCTAACCCGACGATGAACACGGGGACGAGACCCATGTTGAGCACAACAGCGGCCACGAGCCCCCACATTTGGAACATGGTGTCGCCTTGGGCCCGGAATGCGGCGGAGAGCTGGTAGTAGAGGAACAATGGGACGAAGCTGAAGCACTGGATCCGAAGGAACACAACGGTGGCGTCCATTAGCTCCGGTGGAGTGTTGAGCGAAGCTGCTAAGACCGGAGCCGTCGCAAACACCCCAAGGGTCACCGCCACAGCCACCGCCATGCTCACTGCGCTGCCAGTGGCAACGACCTTGGCCAATCGCACGTCATTCTTGGCGCCGACCGCGCGGGAGCACAGGATCGCGGTAGCGTTTGACACACCTACGGCAAGCTGCGCACCGAGCACCACCACCGGAAATACGACAGTGGCGACCGCCACTCCTTCGACACCCACGAGGCGACCAAGCCAGAAGATGTCCGCAATGCCCTGCAAATTGCCCACGATCAAGGCGATCATCAACGGACCGAAGAGAGCCCAAACGTGCCCCCAGCCATTCTTTCGAGTACCCATCAGACCACTGCTCCAATCGTCATCTTTCGACTAGCCGAGGCGCTTGGTCGAGCCGCCGGTGCCGCTCCACTTCAGAAATTCTCTTGGCGACGAGCAGGGCATCCACGGCGTCCACCAACTTGCTCTCGTGCGCCTTGCTGCACTCGTAGCGCTCAACCAACGAGGTCACAGTCCGCGTACAAGCATCGACCTCAGCAACCACGGCCGTCGCGCCGACCGGCGTTGCTGCCACCTGCCGCAGAGCCCAATTCGCCATCCGACCCCTAGCACCGGAGAGCAGTTCAGGGAAATGGACCAAGGCGTCCGCCAAGGAGGCCTCCCCTGTGTGCAAAGGCACGGTCCCTGCAAACCCCCAGCTGTTGCGCACCATTTTCGACAGCGTCTGGCTAGGGCCGAGGTCGACAAGCAGACTCGGACGAACCGTGAGCCGTTCAATCGTCTCCCGCCAACGCACAGGTTGCGTGATCTGGCGGGCTAGTTCCCCGGGGATTTCGTCTGCTGCTTGGTAGGGCGACGCTGTGACGTTGCAGTAGACGTCACACGTCGGAGTCCTGAAAGTAACTGTCTCGAATACCGCGCGAAAATCGTTCACCACTGACTGCATGGCAGGGCTGTGGAAGCCGCCCGCAACGCAAAGCCGAGTGGTGCGCCACGACCGCCGCGAAGCCGCATCGAGAAAGTCGTCGAGTGCGCCGTTATCGCCAGCCACGACGAATTCCACAGGGCTGTTGTCGCACGCCAGCGCAAGGTGAGGCCACCGTGTAAGAGCTTGCTCGACATCGGCGCGCGTCACTCCGTGCACGCTCACCATGCCGCTCGGCCGTTCACGTCCGGCCCGTCCCATCAGCTCGCCCCGTCGTCCAATGATGCGGATGGCATCGGCGAAATCTAAGGCGTTACCGCAGACGAGCGCCGTGTATTCGCCGAGGCTGTGCCCCGCCAGTGCCTGTGGCGCCACCCCGGTCTGGGTGACGAAGGCCCGGTACATGCCCACACCGAAGGCGAGGATCGCCGGTTGTGTGATTTCCGTGTGCCGTAACTGGTCCGGGTCTCCGGCAGCGGACCGCAGGTCGGTACCGAGGACCTCCGAAGCCTCCTCGAAAGCGGCACGGATCTCGGGCGACCGGCCTTGGTAGGCATCTGCCATTCCCACCACCTGACTGCCTTGACCAGGGCACATCGCAACGATTGGTTTCATGCGTGAAACTCCTCGTAGTTCTGGTGCCAGAGGGGTCTGAGCAGCTCGTATTGAGTGTCGACCGCGGGCCACTCGAAACCGACAGCGGAAAGCCAGTCGATGGTACGGGTCGCACTGATTGGAACAGGATCGCCACCCGCGAGTGCTTCCGCATGGAGGATGATGGCGGTGACGAGGCCCTCTGGATCGCCGGCGTCAAGCAAGCTGATCAAGCGGTCGAGGTACTCGGTGACGGGCAGGAATTCAGCATCTAGCACGGTCTTCTCGAAGAAGGCGCGCGGGCTGACTGGGTGCGGGTTCCGCAGGTGGACGGTGTTGTTTACCAACCCTGATCGGTTCATCAGCCGCACGAACGCATCTGCTGTCAAGTCGACCCATGAAAAGTCCCACAGCTCTTCGGGGATGTCCGGGAAGACCCCCACGCGATGCATCGCCGTGACGAGCTGCCGGAAAGCATTCTGATCCGCGTTGGCTTGAAAGATTCCGGTACAGGAGTCCTCCACAAGGTTGCCTAGGCGAGCGATCTGTACGTTTACCTCGCACCGCGCCGCATCGAGAAGCCGTTCGGCGCGCAACTTCGACTTCACGTAGGGCGACAAGACCTGCTGGCCAACTTGTAGGCAGTCCTCGTCAAAGACAACGTTTTTCGTCTCGGGCGTGGCATGGCCCGACACACTAAGCGTCGAGACCTGCTTTAGGTCTATGCGGCGGCTGCTGTTACGCGCGAAGTCGAGCATCCGTTGGACGGAGGCAACGTTTGCGTGCTCGAAATCAGCCGGATCGCCATAGTGGGAGACCAAACCGGCGGTGTTCACGATGCAATCGACAGACCGCGCGAGATGATCCCACGCGCCTCGGGACAAACCAAAGTAGGCTTGTGTCATGTCACCCGCATGGGTGGTTACACGTTCCGCCCACCCCGGGTGTTTGGTGAGTTCGCCGAAGTAGTGGTGGAAGACGCCTTCCCAGCGACTGCGCGCTTCGGCATCGGACACCGCGCGCACCACGAGGTGCAAGGCAGCATCCGTCTGCGCCAATAGTTGCCGCACGACATGGGCGCCGAAATACCCCGTCGAGCCAAAGACCAGAATCTGTCGGTAGTTGAGTGCGGTTCCGACCTCGGATGCCGCTGAGCTGGACGGCGCTGCCCCCGATGACTCAGCGAAGGACGTGCGCACCTCGTGCGGCTGCTGCTCCCGAAGCCGCAGCTTCAACAACTGGTCACGCACGCTTGGGCGTCCGCTGAGTGATGCCGCAAGACAGCGAATCGTCCGGAACCGGTAGCAGTCGTCCGGGTGCAGGTCGTAACGGCCGGCGAGCGCGCTGACTAGGCCGAGGACGTGGACCGAGGTCATACCCTGTTCGAAAAGGTCTGCCTCTACACTTACCGGGTGACCAAGCAATACGGCCACCGCGTCATGGATCGCTGCCTCATCCACGGTACCCGGCAGTACTACCCGCTCGACGGACTTGAGGTGGGCGAGCCGTTCACGATCAACCTTGCCGTTAATGGTGCGAGGCAGATCCTCCAGCTGCTGGTATCGGTTCGGCAATGCCGCTTCCAGGACATGCGGTGCAAGGGCAGCCCGCAGTTCTGTACCATCGACCGTCCTGTCGGCCACGACATAGAGGACGAGCGAGCGAAAGCTCTTTTCCGTGTCGGGTGAGGTCAGCACGCACGCTGCCTCGCGGACGCCTGGGACCGCTGCGGCTAGGCTTTCGATCTCACCAATCTCGAGCCGGACGCCGTTGTGCTTGATCTGCTGGTCAATACGTCCAGAAAGGTGTACTTGGCCGTCAGAATCGATCCACCCCCGATCGCCCGTGCGGTAGCAAACTCGTCCAGAGAGCGCAGCGTGGGAAACGAAAGCAGAAGTGGTGGCCTCCGGCGCCATCAGGTACCCCTCGGCTACCCCCGGGCCGGCACACAGTAACTCGCCGACCAGACCACGCGGCAGCACCTGACCGCCGGGAGACACCACGAAGACGGTGCTGTTGTCCGCCGGGTGTCCGACGTTGCTGGTATCTAGGATCGTCAGATGCTGGTTGGCGGTGATACCGATCGTGGCCTCGGTAGGTCCGTACTCGTTGACGATGGCTGCACCCGTCAGCAATTCCTCGGCGCACCGCAACGTCTCAGTTGAAGCTCGTTCTGCGGCGAGGACGACGAGTCGAACGGTGTCAAGCTCTCCTTCCCGGGCGCCGGCCAGGAGGTATTGCAGCATTGTCGGCAGACAAGCAAGTGCCGTTATGCGATGCCGAACCGCGAGCGCTCGGGCTGCAGCATAGTCGAGCCGATCTGCGGCATCCGTCAGCACCAACACGCCGCCAGTGGTGAGGCTTGAATAGAGATTCGAGCCGTAGCCATCGAAGGAAAAAGAGATGAGCTGCAGGTGCCGGTCGGCGCTGGTGATCCGGTGAACCCGGTTGCGCCACAGCACGTAGTTGGTCAACCCACCATGCCGCACCTGGACGCCCTTGGGGTCCCCTGTGCTGCCTGAAGTGAACATGACATACGCGACATCTTCCACGCTCGGAGGTTTCGGCGCGGCGGGAGGCGGACTCGCCGGGCCCAATCTGCTCACGTCCAAGGTGACCGGGACAACCTCGGACGGCAGATCGTGGTCCGTGAGTGCCACCGTCACGTTGGCTTGATGCACCATCTTCCGAAGGCGTTCGATTGGCACCATGGCGCCAATTGACAGATAGGCCGCTCCTGCTCGCAAGACACCTAGTACGGATACTACCGCGGAGATCGAGGAATCCATGGCGATAGCAACGACATCGCCACGCTTCACGCCAGCATCGCTCAGTGCTCGGCACACGCCCCATGCGAAGGCGTCCAGTTCGCCGTATGTCAGGGTCGCGTCAACTGCGAGCAGCGCGGGGTCATCCCTGTGTTCCTCGATCGCTTGCTCTATCAGGTCGAGCACCGTCACATCGTCATGGGGGATCTGCTCCCCATGAGCCATCGTGTCGGCCCAGTCGGTAGAGTCGAGCAGCGCTTGCGACAGCACGGGGGTTTCCGTGTCCATCCCCGTGTTCACGAGGGCCGTCTGAAGCGCCAACCCGAGACCCCGGGCAAATGGTTGTGGATAGGCCCCCGACAAGTGACTGATCGCGAGCCCCCAGCGCTCGCCGCGCAGGTCCGGCTGCACCACGATCGTCTGCGGATGGAGCGCCAGGATGTCCGCTGCATCGATATCAGCCCGCGCCACCACTAGGCCTCGGGCTGCGGCACAGGTCAAGCGCGAACCGCCCGACAGACGCTGGCGTACGGCAGCGAGGTGTTCCTTAGCAGTTGTCTGCGATCCCACGGCACTCTGTACGACCCGGACATCAGGAGCCTGCGAGAGGGGATCAACACCCAGCACCGATGCCACGTTCACGCGGCGCTCGCCGGTTATCTGGGCCTCCACCACGAGCGCCGCGCTGAGAAGAACTGTATGAGCCAACCGGCCATGCGCACGTGTCAGCCGCCCAAGCGCGGTCGAATCCGTCTCCGACAACAGCACCTCGGTGCGGGTGACCTCGTTTCCGGTCCCAGACCATCCATGCGGCGGGAGGCTAGTGAGATCAGGCTGAATCGCGCCGACGCCTGCAGGTGTAACCGGGTCCTGCTCCGCTGGTGTGACCCAGACGAAATTAGTGCCATCGTCAGCAGCACCCGTCGCTATCACATTCGGGACGTCCAGCCGAGAGCGGTCGTCGGCGAGCGCCCGGAGTTTAGCGTCCATGCCGGCTGCGATGCGAGCTGCCCCGGTGACGAGCGCGGGGTGGTCGACGAATTCCAAGAAGGTCTGGAAGTGATCCGTGTGTTCCTCGACCATCAGGACAATGTCGTACGTTGCAGGACGCTCTGCCGGACAATACTTCTCGAGCATCGCCTCGCCTAGGCGCAACGACTCGGTCGGAGCGTGCAGGTACGAGATGAGCGCGTCGATTCGGAGCTCCTTGCCCTCGGCGCGCAGGTCCGACGCGTACTCGTGTTGCTGGGCTGACGCGTGGCTGAACGCGCTGCGGAGCGTCTCTGCACAGCGGTAGACGAAGCTCTCCTCTGTGTCGTTGAGTTCCCGGTGCGTCACGATCGGTAAGGTGTTCACGAACATACCCACGCGGTGTTCGCTACCGGGCGCGGGTCGACCAGCCACAGGCACACCGATAACAAGCGTATCCTCCTGAAGCAGTTCGTGGAGAGTCGCGGCGAATGCCGCGAACATGAGCGTGAATGAAGTCACACCGATACGCCGCCCGGCTTGGCGAATCCTGTCTGACAGATCAGTGTCGAGCGTGTGGTGCCGAAGAACAGACCAGTCACCGTGGAGTGCGAACCGTGAAACCGCCGACCGGCCCTCAGGCAACTCCTCTCGCAACGTGCGCGTCCAGTGTTTGATATCGGCACTCTTGCCGATCGTGTCCACGACCTCGGTCCACAGTGTCGGTGCGGGTGGGAGCGCGTGTCCTGAATATAAACTGACGAGTTCGTTGACGATGATCGCCAGTGAAGTCCCGTCCGCAGCTATGTGATGAACATCGAAGTAGAGGAATCGTTCGGAGTCTGTCTCTACGATATGCGCACGGAACAAGGGTCCTTTGGTGAGGCTGAAGGGAACGGTCAGTTTTCGGAAGGCCTGCTCCGGGCCCTTTGCCCGGGTGCGTCCCAGCAGTACCCTCGCAACCGGTACCGGAACCCAACCCGGAACCCCGTCGCGGATTTCTACGCGCATACGGAGGGAAGGATGCCGCTCCACAATTTCGTTCAGACACTCCTCTAGACGCCACTCGTCCAGTTCGCCGGCCACCCGAAACATCGAAGGCAGATTCTGACCGAGGGACTCCGTTCCCAGGCCTGCCAAGTACATCGCCCGCTGGGCTCCGGTTAATGGCTGCCAACCATCAGACGCACTATTGTTCCGGATCAGATGCGTCGGGACATCTGCGTGCGTATGCCCAGCGACGGCCGCAGCCTGCGCACGGACTGTCTGATGGGTAAGCACCCACTCGACGCCGACGTCGACTCCGAGCGCGTCGCGCAGTGAGGCCGCCAGCCGGACGGCGCTGATAGAATCACCACCCACCGTGAGAAAGTTGTCATCCACGTTCAGTCTGCGCACGTTCAAGACCTCGGCCCAACACTGGCCCACGGCCAGTTCCGTCGATGACGTCGAACCGTCCGGCGACGACACCATCACGTCTTCCTTCGCAATGTCAGTCAGGTCCGTCACCCAGCACCGCCTAGTGGCGAACGGGTAGCCTGGGGCGTGCACGATCCGGCCGTTTCCGTTACGGTAGTGCGCTTCGATCTCGCCGGGCGACCGCAGCCAGACGGGCTGCTCACCCTCTGATAAGGAGGACCCACCTTCTGGGCGTCCGTCGATGTGGCAGAACACGCCGGACGGGACACTGTCCGAGTCTTGGTCTGCCCAGTCGAGCAATGCCGCAGCCAACTCATCCCCTGTGGAGAACTCCACTGTCAAATAGCTGGGAAAGCGATCACGGTACAGCGCCGCTGTGTGAGCCAGATCGTGCACTTCCAAGGGAGACTGCGCGCGCAGCACGCGTTCTGCCCAGTCCCGTGACATCCGACGCAGGTCATCCTCCGTGTTAGCCGAGAGCAGCAGGACGCCGCGCTCCGGTGACGTACGTTCTGGGTCGTCCGGAATGAATTCCTCAAGGACGAGGTGGGCGTTCGTGCCGCTCAGCCCGAAAGAACTGACTCCGCAGCGACGCTTGTTTGCGCTATCCCAGTCAGTAAGTTGGTCAACAACGTAGAGAGCCGACCGCGAAAAGTCGAACTGGTCGGTGGGCCGCTCGAAGTTGATACTGGCCGGAATCTGGCGACGCTGCAGGCACATGATCGCCTTCACGACCCCCGCGAGACCGGATGCAGAGTCGAGGTGCCCAATGTTGGGTTTCACCGAACCGATACCACACAGTTGACGACGCTTGGTCCGAGCCGAGAAAGCCATCTGCAGGCCATGCAATTCGATGGGATCACCGAGGCGCGTACCCGTACCGTGGGCTTCGATATAGCCGATGCTCTCCGGTTCTACACCAGCGTCGTCCCATGCGGCGAGCAGGAGGTCCCGCTGCGCCTCGGCATTCGGTGCGGTGAGTCCGATGGAGCGACCGTCCTGGTTAACCGAGCCGCCCTTCACGACGGCGTGGACTGGGTCACCTGCGTCCAACGCATCCCGGAGCCGCTTCAACACGAGGACGACGACGCCTTCACCGAAACCGGTGCCATCCGACCATGCATCGAAGGTACGGATCCGACCGGATGGTGACTCCACGCCCACACCCTGGCTGTCGTCAACAGGCAGCAGCTTCACCTTCACGGCACCGACCACAGCGGTCGAGACGTCGTGCTGCCGCAGCGCCTGACAGGCCATCACCATTGCCACGAGCGATGACGAACATGCAGTGTCGATATTGACGCAAGGCCCCTTGAGGTTGAGGAGATGCGCCAAGCGACCCGGGATGACTGCATTGATATTGCCCGCCAACGCCATAGCAGCGTTCGGGGGTGCCACTTCTTCGATGAGCCGCTTGTAGTCGCATGGCTCGTCACCACGATAGCCGAAGTACACGCCGGTGCGCGTTCCTGATAACGAACTCGGAGCGATACCGGCGTCCTCTAATGCATGCCAAGCCACCTGTAGGAAGAGCCGCTGGTGTGGATCGAGGAGCGCGGCCTCGCCCGGGGAGAGCCGGAAGAACTCTTGGTCGAATGAATCGATCTGATCAAGGAAACCACCGTCGATGAGCGTTCCGTTCTGATAGAAGGGGAGACGCGCTCGATAGTCTAAAATGTCGTCCCGGCGCCGGCCCGCAATGGGTCGGACGCTCTCGACCCCGTCTCGAAGGTTCTGCCAGAAGGCCTCCAAGTTGTCTGCCTGCGGAAGACGGACTGCGAGCCCGATAATCGCGACGTCCTGTTCGCGGACGTGACTACGAGCGGCCAGGCGGCCACTGAACGTGAACGAGTCGAGAAGGCTCATGCGGACTCTCCCAGGTACGAAGTAAGGATCGCCGACAACTCACCAAGCAGACCGTCGAGCAGGCTTTGACTGAAAATGGACGGTTCCGAGATCGCCTCAATTTCGAACGAGCCATCGGTAGCGTTCGTCACAAAGAATGTCACTTCAGCAGCAACGGGTTCGGCGCCCCCTTCGGCCGAAAACAGCAAGGCCGTCGGTGGAACGGCGCTCTGGCTCAGCGGCATTCGGGAAGCACGGGACACGATGGCGCAGAGTCCGGCGAAATCTGGAGCCCCCGCTACATCCACGGCGAGGACACGCACGCCCTCCCCCTCGTCGAGGGCTATTTCTACCTGAGCGGATTCGCGAAGCTTGGCGTCAAGCAATGCGGTTGCTGCGAGCACCGCAGTCTCGCGGCTCACCATCTCGCGCGTACAGAAGACAGCGAGAGCCGAGCCAGATCCCGCCGGAATGCTTTCCTTGCTCGTCACGACGACCCTCCGCTCAGTTGTGGTCGGCGCCGAGGTCTTGGCTGAGCCGGGGGTACTGACACGCTCGCGCAGAAGTTGCGCCAGATCCCGAACGCTGGGGTGTGAGAAGATCTCGATCATACTCACCGCATCCGGATAAGCTGCGTCGAGCAGGGCGTGGCTCCGAATCAGCATGGTCGAGTCACCGCCCGCGTCGAAGAAGTTGTCGTCCAGCTGCAACGTATCCCGGCCCAGCACGGACCTCCATATGCTCAGTAGTTCCTGGACGAAGTGATCATTACTGTCGATGGGGGACATCGACGCGAGTTGCTCGTGGGCTGGGGGGGTGTCTAGCTCAACGGGCTGACGCCCCAGCTCCTGAGCGCTGAGCGCCTTCACGTCCACCTTGCCGTTCGATGACAGAGGCAGATCGTCGAGGCGGACCACGAAACCGGGAAGCATGTAGCGCGGCAGGCGCGCAGCCAGGTGCTCGCGCACCTGAGCCGGTGCGGCCGTCCCGACGTAGTAGCAGGCCAGGACGATACCTTCTCCGTCCTGGCGAACGATCGTTTTCGCTGCTGTGACGTTTGCTATCGCGAGGGTCTGGGCATCGATCTCCCCAAGTTCGATGCGCATTCCCTGGATCTTCACCTGCTGGTCGCGTCGGCCGAGGAAATGAATGACGCCGTCACGCCCCATCACCCCGTAGTCGCCGGTTCGATAGAGACGTCCGAGGGCCGGGTGCTCGATGAAGGCTGCCGCCGTCTCCTCCGGGTCGGCGTCATAACCGACCGCGACCCCCGTTCCGCCGATGTGGATCTCGCCGGCGACATCAAGTGGACACTCGCGGCCTCGGGTGTCCAGGACATACATACGCTGGTTGGGCATCGGACGTCCGTAGGGAATCGCTGACCATGCCGGATCGACGTGCTCGATGGGATACCAAATCGACCAGATTGCACCCTCAGTGGCTCCCCCTAGGCTATACAGCTGGGTTTCGTTGTTGAACACCCGCAGCCGGGCTGGCAGGCCGACCGGAATCCAGTCACCACTCAACATGACGAGCCGTAGGGAACTCATTCGCCCGATGGCTTCACGCTGGGCCTCAAACAAGATGATGTCAGACTCCGTTGTGGGCGTATCTGCGGACTTCGACCCCAACTCGAGGACATGGAGTGGCACTTGGTGGGTGTCCAGTCTCAACTGTTCACGCAGTTTCTCCCAATTTAGGTTGCCGATGGAGCACGTGCCGATGGCCGCGGCTTCGCACGCCCGCGTGATGAGTTCGGTCATTATGCCTGCGTCAAGACACGCCTGGAAATAACCCATCGAGCCATACTTCGGGAAGCTAGCAGCGGAGTCGTAAACTAGCGACACGGTGACCGCTGATGAGATGAAAATGTCGGTGTTGCCGTAGAGGTGGACCGATTCGTCCCAATCCTCCTCTGAGACAATCTCGAGCGTGTGCGCCATGGGGTTGTAGTAGTACGAGCCGCCCGCCAAACCCTCGACCCGGCCGGCCTTGACATGCAAGTACACGTCGATTGGGTATAAGCCGCCGGCTGATGCGTATGTGTACCGGGCTACTCCAGTGTCTTCGAACTGCCGCAGAACGCCGAGTACGTCGACTAAAGACGACAGCGGAATGGGGGCAGGGTCAAACTCCCGCCACGACTGGCGATTCCGGAGCGGCGCCGCTAGCCGATCGCTGTAGGGCAAATGCAGTACGCGGCCCGTGTAGACACGGTTGCGTTGCACGGCTGCATGCTTGAACTTCTCGGAGGCAGCCCGATCGAACATGATCCGCTCATCACGGATGCCGGAGTAGTGGGCATCTTGGGTCGCGAAAACCTCAATTGGGTGTTGGAGTTGCGCCGGGGCAGGACGGCACATCCGCAAGCCCGGACGGGCCGATTCGCTCTCGACCTCAAGCCTGCTGACGGCAAGGTCAAGGATGGCCGGAACTGAGTTCCAAACAGTGATCTGAGCGGACTCTACCGTGTTGACAAGTTCCTTCACGTCGCGTGGGTCGCCAGAAATCACGAGACAGGCTCCCGCTGCGAGGCTTCCGAACACGTCATAGACCGATAGGTCGAATCCAAGTGAAGAGATGCCCAGCACCCTGTCGTCTGGCCCGATTGCGAAATGCTGGTTGACAGCTAGGATTGTGTTGGTTGCCTGCCGATGTGTCACGACGACACCCTTCGGGTGGCCTGTGCTGCCCGAGGTGTAGATCACATACGACTCATCGTCGAGATCCACGTCCGGCATGCTGACCAGCCCGACCTCAGGCAGGTCGTACGTTTGCTTGGAATCGATCACTACTGCGCAGCGGCTGTGGTCGACAATGAAGCTGATGCGTTCTGAGGGAAGCGATGGGTCCATCGGGACGTAGGCCGCACCGAGGAACTGCGTGGCCAGCAAGACAGCGACCGTCTCGATCGATCGGTGGCCAAGAACACCGACCCGGTCGCCATGTTGCACACCTTGGCCGACCAAGAATGCCGCCCAGCGGCGTGCAGCGGCCTGCAACTCGGCGTAAGTTACCACGACTTCGTGGTGACGGACCGCCGGAGCTCCGGGTGCCCGCTCACTCGCCGCCAGGAAAAGGTCATGCATACATGCGACCGGAAGGTCCAGGTCAGTGTCGTTGTAGCCTGGCATCGCAGTGGCATAGTTGCGCTTCGCAGCCGGGTTTTCCAACAAAGACACGTAGCGGTCGAACATCTCGGCCACCAGAGCCGCATCAAAGAGATCTTCGACGTAGTCCCAAGCCACGTCGAGCCCCCCACCGATCTCGACGACCTGGTTGTCTAGGATCACCTGCGAAGTCTGGTTGACGCCCATGGTAGTACGGCCTAAGGCGTCCCAACCGCGACGCGCATCGCCCTGCTCGAGCGCCGCGGTGAACACCACCGGCATGATGGCTTGGTTCTGGGCCCCGCGCGCCTTGGCTAGGTCACGTACGAAATCGACGCCATCGTAGAGGCGATGTTCCAACGCTTCGTTCAGGACCTCCTGCACGGCGTGCAGGCGCTGGTTGTTCGAGACATCCTGCGTGCGATCGATGGCGATCAACATAAGCGACGTGAAGTCGCCGACGAGGTTATCCACGTCCGGGTGCACCGGGACACGGTTTGCCACAGTTAAATTGAGGGCGAATTTGTCTTGGCCGGTGTAGGGGTGGAGCGCCTCGGCGTACAGGTCGAGCAGTAGCGCAGTCGGACCTACCCCGAGTTGGGCCGCGTACTCTTTTAGCGCTGTCCATTGCTTCGGTGAGACCCGGTGCTGTCGGCGTGTAAAGCGGGGTGTCTCAATGGTCGCGATATCACACAGAGTCGGAAGCGCCGGAGCTTCCGGGAAGTCGTGCACGCGTTCCTGCCAGAATCGGCGATCGGCGTCCCAGGCTTCACTCTCGCGCAACCGCTGGAGCGCTAGGACGTAGTCACGAAAGGTGAACTTGAGCTCCGGTAGTTGAGCCGCGGGATCGTTATAGAAGGTCATGAGTTCGTCACTGACGATACGCATGCTGCCTGCATCGGCGATGAGGGGATCCAGACTTATGCACAAGGTATGCCGACGATCATCGAGACGGACGGCCACGAACTCGAACATCGGCGCCTCGCCAAGCGGGAAGATCTGGTGAGACATGCGCTCCCGCGTTTCGACAAAGAACTGTTTAAGGGTCTGATCATCAACCTCGGTAAGGTCAACCCGGGTGAGGTAGCTACGCGGAGGCAGGTTCGTGAAGTGCTGTCTCCCGTTGTGCTGGATACACACAGTTAGCATGGGATGCCGCGCAATCACCGAGGTGAGTGCTTGATCAATGCGATCAATATCAAGTTCGGTCTCGATCTCCAGGTAGAGGTGCGTCGAGACACCGCCGAGTTCCAGAGCGGAGTTGCGACCCAGCGCGTACGACACCTGGATGTCGGTCAGCGGGAACTCAGCCTCGCGGTTCTCCGGTTCCGGTTCGGCACGGAACAGTTCACCCACTTGGCCGGCGGCGAGCTGGACATCAACGGCAGAAGCAACACCACGCACGGTGGGGGACGCTAGGAAATCCCGGACTCCCAGGCGGACACCGAACTCGCGCTCAATCGCGGCGACGATGCGCATCAGTAACAAGGAGTGGCCGCCCAAGCTGAAGAAGTCAACATCGACGCCCACGTGGGCCCGGTCTAGGGACTGAGCCCAGATCTGGGCCACGGCGGCCTCGGTCGGACTGAGTGATTTGATCTCTTGGTCCTCGGTTGGAATCTCCCAAGCCGCCAGAGCCCGGCGATCGACCTTGTCATTCACGTTGAGCGGCATCTTCTCAAGCACGTGGAAGAAGTTGGGTACCATGTAGCCAGGCAATCCCTCGGCTGCGTACTCGCGCAGTCGAACGTGGTCGATGCTTTCAGATATGCTCGGCACGACATGCGCCACTAGGATGGCGCCGCTGTCGGTAGGTCGGGAAGTCACTGCAACAGCAGCGACTTCGGGCGAACTGATGAGGCGCGCCTCGATCTCACCCAGTTCGACGCGGAAGCCGCGCACCTGCACTTGGTTGTCGATCCGGCCGCGATACTCGATCATTCCATCTGTTCGCACCACAGCGAGGTCCCCAGAGCGGTACCAGCGGCCGCTCTCATTCGGTAGCTCGATGAAACGCTCCGACGTGAGTTGTGGGTTGCCGTGGTAGCCCAAGGAGACGCCAGCACCAGAGACGAGGATTTCTCCTGGGATGCCGACGGGAACGACGTTCAGCCCACAATCAACAACCTTCACCTTGAGCGTGGGAAGCGGGCGTCCCACGATACTGGCACCATCGCGGGTGTTCTCAGCCGTTACGTCGAACCAGGTGACGTGGACGGTGGTCTCAGTGATGCCGTACATGTTGACGACACGCACATGGGGGCGATTACTTTGCCACCGCTGGATCCTGGCAGGTGCCAATGCCTCGCCGCCAAGAACAACCGTATGCAGGCGACACTCCGGGTAATCGGCGTCGGCGTCGGCCGCACAGAAGAGGTAGAAAGACCCTGGCGTCTGGGAGAGGACAGTTACACCCTCCTGGACGACCAGTTCGTGGAATAGGCGGCTCTCTTGAGTGACCTCGGAGGGTACGACGACCAGCCGACCGCCAAACAGCAAAGCTCCCCAGATCTCCCAGACGGAGAAGTCGAAGGCATACGAGTGGAACAGCGTCCACACGTCTCTCGTGCCGAACGCAAAGGGAGTCTCTGAGTTCAGGAGAAGACTGACAACATTCGCGTGAGTGACGGTGACACCCTTAGGGTGCCCAGTCGAACCGGAGGTGTAGATGATGTAGGCCGGGTCCTGAGGATGACAACGGGAATTTCCGGTGTACTCAGGACAGTCATAGCTCAAGCGGACTTCGAGGTGCTCATAGTCACGCAGTCTCTCGTCGAGGTCATCTGTCGTAAGAATGACACTCGGACGAGCGTCCTCAAGGATGAGCCGTAATCGAGGGAGTGGCGCTTGAGGATCGAGCGGAACATAGACCGCGCCCAACCGAAGGACCGCCAAGATTGCCGCGATCTGGTCGAACGAACGTCCCAGTAGAAGCGCCACGTGATCGCCACGGGCGACACCTCGGGCTTCAAGTATCCCGGCGATCAAGCGCGCCCGCCGGTCGAGATCCGCATAGGATAGCGTGTGGTCCAGGTAGGTCACGGCCGGAAAGTCAGCATACTCGACGAGGATGCGGTCAAAGGCATCGATGAGAGTAATATCGGGGAATTCGGTGTGGTGAGTAGCGTTCACCAGTGCGTCCACGCCCAAAGCAACATCGTCAACCGCGAGTCGGAGGTGACGGACTTCGCAATTCGGGGCATCAACCGCCTGCTGTGCCACCCACGCGTAGTGATCCAGGAACGCCTCAACGGTCTCCGGTGCGTACACTTCAGCATTGTACGTGACGCGAAGCCGCTCCTGCTGGCCGGGAAACACAGTGACGCTGAGGTCGTAGTTCGTGATCTCACGCATTTCGATCGATGACACTGACAGCTTCCCGCCGCTGAGGCCATCAGCAACAGCCGTGTCGAGGGGATAATTCTCATAGGTGAACAGCACGCGGAACGGTTCTTCACTGTAGCCTGCAAGACGTTTAATCTCAGGCAGTGACAGATGAGAGTGCGCCTGCGCCGCAAAGAACAGGCGATGCTGCTGACGCACGACGTCCAAGAAAGTCGTGTTTTCTTCTACACGAGCACGAAGGGGGACGGTATTGATGAACATACCGACCGCATGCTCGGCCTTTTGGCCAAGAGCCTGCCGACCCGAATTGACGACGCCGAAGACGATGTCGTCCATACGTTGAGACTTCATCAGGACGACCGCGAGCAGTGCTTGATGGAAAGCGTTCGGCGTCACTCCCAACTCGGCCGCCGTCTTGTAGATAGCTCTCGTGAGTTCAGGGGTGAGACTCTTGGCCATTTCCTGGATGTCACGCCTATCGCCGACTTGTGCTCTGGAGCGGACCGGAAGGTCACCTTGCACCGGCAACCCGGAGAGGTGTTCCTGCCAAAAAGCACGTGCCCCCGCCTCAGGCAATTCTTGGAGACGATTCAGGTAGATGGAGAAATCATCATTGATCGTGACCTGCTCCTCGCCCCGAGCAAGCCGAGAGTACGTGTCGAGTAGTTCCTTGAGGAGGATCGAAAGGCTCCAGCCATCCAGGATAATGTGGTGGAATCCCAGCACAACGACGCTCTCGTCAGGGGCAACTGAGCAGACCGTGAACCGTAGAAGCGGCTCCTTGACAAAGTCAAAAGGACGGCACTGGAGTTCATCACGGATGCTGAGCAGACGCGTTTCCTGCTCGTCGACGTCTAGGCCAGTCAGGTCGATCCACTGAACCCCGATCCCGCGCTCCCGAAGGATGACCGCTTGGCTCCGCGTGACTCCTTCATGTACATACGAACTGCGCAGGACGGAATGATTCAGCACGAGCAAGTCGACGCTTTGCTGGAATAACGCACTGTCCAGAGTGCCGTGCAGGGTCAGCGTGAGTTGCTCGTTGTACAGCCGTGGATCATTGGCAATCAAGCTTTGGTAGATCATCCCCTCCTGCACAGGGGTGGGCAGGGCTACTGCAGTTATACTCACTTACACCTCCATAGGAAGCGAACAGGAAAATCTAATGGCATAATTGGATTCTATGAGGCTTGTTCACAGGTGGCGTGTTGGCCAGCGGAACCCCTGTCTAGAGCATACTTGAGGATTGCCGCGAAGTAAGCCTCAAGCTGGAAAACTATGGGGAGAAAAAGATGTGGAATCAACCCCGTTTATGGCCCTAGGGTTTTGACAGCTCGCCAAGAGCTCCGCTGCGACCATTGAAGGGTGCTCCATCGGGAAAAAATGCCCTCCAGGAAATGTAATGAAACGCGTATTAGCTGCGGTGGACCGCGCCCAGGCTGCCATTTCAGTCGACCTTGCAGTGCTGTCGGCTTCCCCGGACAGGACGAGGATAGGACATTTTAATCGCGCTAGGGGGGTGCGCCTATAGTTCTCGAGGAGACGGTAGTCATTGCGGATCACGTCAAGGAATAGCTTGAGGAAATCGTTACTCTCTAGTACTAACTGAGGTACCCCACCCATCGAGGCGATTTCATTAATCAGTTCGGCGCGTGAAGCTGTCGAGAGTTGGCGCCGCGGCCGGCTCTCCGGAGGCTCGCATCCGCTTACGATAAGGGTGTGGACCTCCTTGCCCATGGCTTCGAGTAGCAGGGCGGCTTCGAAAGCCACCTTGCCTCCCATGCTGTGCCCGAAGACAACGGGACGATTTAAGCGTTGATTGAGAACAGCGGCGCAAATCTCGTTAGCGAGCGCCTCAAGGGACGGAGCCGGCGGTTCGGCCAAGCGTCCTAAGTGGCCAGGATATTCAAACGACCATACATCCGCATTGGTTGTCATGTAAGGCAGCAAGGAGCGAATAAAATTCGCTCCTCCACCTGCATGTGGAAGGCAGACTATGGGATGATTTCCGATAGAGCTGTTCGATAGATTCTTGAGACCCGAGGAAGTCGTCATGTTGTCCATATTCCCAAGTAGAGTTGAAAATCTAAATTTAATAGAATGGGATTACAGCGATCTGTTAAGAAAAATCTTTTGATATTTGCTTGAGAATTATTCACAGCCACTACCGAATGTAATTTATATGGAATTCACCATTCGAAAGAAAATCCTTAGACAGGCCTCTAGGAACCCTAGTAATAACCTATAATCGTAACGCCGATTATTCCCTCGATATTCCAACTTTCGCCACGAACAATGAGGCCTATTCACAAGCGACGCACCGGCCAGCAGATCCCCTAGTCAAGACACGCTTGAGGATGGCAGTGAATAATCCTCAATATCTCACCCCACTCATTGCTCACCACCAATCCGAATCCTTGTGTTAGCGGCACTATGATTAGAAGCTAGTTTATCACATACTCCCTTGGCGTCAAGATGGCGACGAGACTCATCAATGATGTCCACACAGGAGGCTCGGTTCCTCACTGTGAAGAACTGCCCGCGAAGTCAGTAGACCGTAGCGGACATGGGCACTGGGTTGTCGATGCAGGCTGGGTCGAGATCATGGGAAAGTACGCCAAGGCTTACGCGTCTGCGTCGAAGAAGGACAAAAGCGCCATCCTGGATCAGGTGGTGGAGGTCACGGGCTGGAACCGGGACCATGCCCGCCAACAGCTACGAGCCCGGCTGGACCAGGCACCGGGCCGCGCCACCGCCACGGTGGCGGTGATCGACAAACGCAAGACGAAACCATGCAAGTACTCCCATTGATGCCCGCAAGGTCCTTGCAGACCGTGTGGGCCACCAGCGGTGGTCTGTGTGGCAAGTATCTGGCCTCGTCCATGAGCAACTGGTTGGAACGGATGGAAGCCGAGGGGTCCCTGGCCCAGGGCCGGGACAGGTACAGCACCGAGGTCCGTGCCGAAATCGAGTCCATGTCAGCCACGATCGACCGCTACCTCGCCCCGGTCAAGGCCCGCACCCTGATCCGTGGCAGAGCCACAACCCGGCCCAGCAGCCTGCTGTGCAACTCCATCACCATCCGCAAGGCCGGTGACGAAGTCGAAACCGAGCCCGATTTCTTCGAGGTAGACACGAGGTAGACACCGTCGCTCACTGCGGTCCGACGCTGAAGGGTGAGTTCTGCCGCACGGTGAACTTCACCGACATGCACACCGGCTGGGTGTTCACCCGATCGACAAGAAACCCCTACCGATTACTTGACGCGGGATGAACTTGACAAGCTCCTGTGAGCATGAAGCACATCGGTGGACGATGCCGACAATCCGGCTGGCCGCCAGTAGGCTTGCGGCCTGTCAGGGACAATCATGCGCGAGGAAGGAGGTGCCCATGCCGGTGATCCACACCGCAATCACCACCGACCCCATCGACCAGCCACGCCTGGAGGCCCTCGTCTCCAGCGCGCACGCGGGCGCGCGTGTGAGCTTCGCGGGCCTGATTCGCGACCACGACGAGGAGGCCGAGGGCGTCGTCGTTGGACTCGACTACACCTGTCATCCCGACGCGGACCGGTTCCTGGCCGGCGTCGCCGCATCCGTCGCATCGGAACTGGACCCGGAGGGCAGGGCCGTCCTTGCCGTCGAGCACCGGATCGGGTCCCTCGGGGTCGGGGAGGTGGCGATCGTCGCCGTCGCCGCGTCGGCGCACCGCGACCAGGCCTTTGAGCTGTGCCGGACGCTGGTGGATCGCGTTAAGGCGGAGGTGCCGATCTGGAAACACCAACACGAGGAGTCCGGGCGCGCATCCTGGTCCAACCTGGGGCTGCCCCAGTGACCTTGACCGACCGTTTCGGTCGCGTTCACCGCGATCTGCGGATCTCGCTGACCGACCACTGCAATCTGCGCTGCACCTACTGCATGCCCGCCGAGGGGGTGCCGTGGCTGCCCCGCACCACCCTGTTGACCCCCGAGGAACTGATGCGGATAGTGCGGATCGCCGTCGGGGAGGGCATCGAGGAGGTGCGCCTGACGGGCGGGGAACCGCTGCTGCGCCCTGACTGCGTGGACGTGGTGGCGGCCATCGCCTCGGTCGAGCCGCGCCCCGAGATCTCCATCACCACCAACGGCATCGGCCTGGCCCGGCTGGCCGCGCCCCTGAAACGGGCCGGCCTGGCGAGGGTAAACGTCTCCCTGGACACCCTGAAACCGGATCGTTTCCACCAGCTCACCCGCCGCAACCGACTCGCCGACGTCCTGGCCGGGATCGCGGCTGCGGATGCCGCGGGACTGCATCCGGTGAAACTGAACGCGCTGCAGTTGCGCGGGATCAACGACGACGAGGCACCCGACCTCCTGGCGTTCGCGATGGACCACGGCTACGAGCTGCGGTTCATCGAGCAGATGCCCCTCGACGCGGGACACACCTGGCGACGGGACTCGATGGTGACCGCCGCCGAGACCATGGCCCGGCTCAGCGAACACTTCACCCTGACCCCGCTGCCGGGCCGTGGCGCGTCGCCTGCGGAACGTTTCCTGGTGGATGGCGGCCCCACGACCGTCGGCATCATCGCATCGGTGACCGCGCCGTTCTGCGGCGCCTGTGACCGGTTGCGGTTGACCGCCGACGGGCAGCTGCGCAACTGCCTGTTCGCCACGGAGGAATCCGACTTGCGCACCCCGATGCGAGGCGGTGTGAGCGACGAGGAACTGGCCGGGATCTTCCACCGCTGCCTGCTGCGCAAACTGCCCGGCC